>ERZ1034847.143-NODE-143-length-40416-cov-15.963653_pt1 | contig 40416 bp, 39 predicted proteins | sample MGYA00520633_ERZ1034847 | MGnify/ENA primary metagenome ERZ1034847 (study PRJEB33766, sample SAMN09781732) | gut metagenome | biome: gut microbiome | host: Homo sapiens | place: Madagascar | study: EMG produced TPA metagenomics assembly of the PRJNA485056 data... | reverse complement strand
CAACACCGGGGACTACAACACCGGAAACTACAACACCGGGGACTACAACACCGGGGGCTACAACACCGGGGACTGCAACACCAGATACTACAACACCGGGGACTACAACACCGGAAACTACAACACCGGGGACTACAACACCGGGAACAGCAACACCGGAAGCATGAACACTGGTGACTGGAACACTGGGGACTGGAACAAATCGTCTTTTAATACTGGTTGTTTCAATACAGAGGAACAGAAAATCATGTTGTTCAATAAGCCGTCAGATATAACATATCGTGAATGGATAAATTCAGATGCAAGAGATTTACTGAATCAGATACCAAAGGATGTTGTTGAATGGGTATATGAAGAAGATATGACTGATGAAGAAAAGACAGCATACCCAACATATGAAACAATGGGCGGTTATCTCAAGGTACTTGATGAATCTGAATGTGGTCAGTTGTGGTGGAATAAATTATCTGATTGTCAGAGACAGATAATTAAAAACATTCCAAATTTTGATCCAGATATTTTTTATGAATGTACTGGAATCAAAGTTATCGAGTAAACAAAGAAAAAGACGTCTCAATATTGAGATGTCTTTTTTTTGTGTATGAAATCCACATTTATTGTATCATATATAATAAAAAAAGGAGGAAAACATTATGGCAAAAACGATGAATGATAAGGAATTAAAAGAGGAACTTCTTGAAGAACTCCGCTGCGATTTAGAGGAAGATCTCCACGGATATGTTATCTGCGATTATCTTTCAAGAGATGACGTTGATGATATATTAGATAGTTTTGACCGATGGGCTGAAACTGCTGACTGGGGCGATAATTATGTGTATGATGGAAAAAGTTACACATTAAAATACCCTAAGAACTAAACAAAAAAAATACCTGTTATGGAAAGAAATTTCTATAGCAGGTATCTTTGTGAATAAAATCCATCTTTATAATGTCATATATAAATAAAACATCATAAAGGAGGAAAATATAAATTATGACAGTAAAAGCATTAATGGAACGTATTAATAATCTCACTTTAGAAACAGATGCAGTTATTCGCTTTGGCGGACCTTACAGTGAGGCATATTTGTCTGGCATGCAGAAATCAGCTTTCATATTTATTCCAATGCTGAAAAAGCTTTTCTTACAGGCATCATGCTCGGACAAGAATAAAATCACAGTTAAGAGATTAATGAATTTTCTAAAAAGCTGTGATGAGGACATGGTTGTCTATGATGAAAATGGCAATGAAATCCTGTTTACCTGCTCACTTGTCAATGATAATCATATAATGTGGCTGGAAACGGAGCAGGATGCCGACATGGTTGCTGAGATTCAGTCAAGATTCGACGATGCAGTTGAACACGGTGTTGACGAGACTGAAGTATATGAAAATATGTTGGAGTCTGGCATCAATGCTGACATAGTAAGAAAGTATATGGGTGATGAAACTGCCGACCATATGCAGGATTACTGTGAAAATCATGGGTTGCTCTAAAGACAGTAAACTTTACAAAGGACATTTCAACATTGAAGTGTCCTTTTCTTTTGCGTAGAAAATCCATCTTTATAATGTTCATATATAAATAAAATAAAGGAGGAAAATACTATGGACAAAACATTAAAAATGAAGGAACTGGTCAGCAAACTGAATGAGGCATCAAACGCCTACTACAATGGCAAAGACGAAATTATGTCAAACCATGAGTGGGATGCAATGTTTGATGAGCTCACACAGCTTGAGAAAGAAACTGGTATTGTACTTGCAGATTCGCCTACATCAAAAGTTGGTGCAGATGAGATTGGCGGGAATGGTCTTAAGAAAGTAAAGCATGAATTTCCGGCGCTTTCGCTTGATAAAACAAAGGATATTAACGAATTTCCAAAAGTCTTTTCAAAAGCTGCTAGTGGAGACTGTGTTGTAATGTGGAAACTTGACGGTAGCACATTAGTACTAGAATACAATGATGGACGTCTGATACAGTCTGTCACTAGAGGAAATGGTGAAATTGGAAGTGATATGACTCATCAGGCACCTTATATCGAAGGTATTCCGATGACCATTGGGTTCAAAGGAAAACTGGTAGTAAGAGGAGAAGCTCTTATGTCCTATTCAGAATTTGAGAGAATTAATTCAAATTTAGAAGAGGGTGAAGAGGAATATTCAAATCCTCGTAATCTCGCCAATTCCACTGTTACCATGAAGGAACCGGGGCTCAAGGACAGAAAGGTTATGTTTAAAGCGTTCAAACTTGTACGTATGAAACCCGCTGCTAATGACAGGATTGAGGCACCGACAACATTCTTTGGAACACTGACCCTGCTTAAGAGACTTGGCTTTGGTGTTGTAGATCATGAACTTGCAAGAGCTTATTCAAGCAATCCAGATGTAGATTCAGATTTACCGGATCAGATTATTAACGTCATGAACAGTTTTTCTGACAGAGTAGAGACACTGGATTATCCTGTAGACGGACTTGTCGTTGCATCAGATGATTACAAAACTGCTGATGCGCTTCCTGTTACAGGACATCATCCTAACAGACTCACAGGCTTTGCTTTTAAGTGGGCTGACGAATGTGTTGAAACCACTTTAAGAGAAATCGAATGGTCTCCTAGCAGAACAGGACGTATTAATCCTGTTGCAGTCTTTGATCCAGTACAGCTTGAAGGAACTACAGTTACAAGAGCGAGTGTACACAATGTATCAATCGTTAAAAAACTGCGCCTGAGAGTTGGCGACAGGATTTCAGTGTTCAAAAGTAATAAAATAATCCCACAGGTCGATAAGAACCTGACACCGGGAGATGAGCTTACTTACGCTGAGTCTCATGCATGTACATGTCCGGTATGCGGCATGAAAACATCACCAATGATTACACGTTCTGGTGACAGAGATGTTGAGGTGGAGATGTGCACAAATCCTGACTGTGCTGTAAAGCAGGTTAAGAAATTCGTACATTTCTGTGAAAGAGACTGCATGGATATTATTGGCCTCTCGGAGAAAACCCTTGAGAAATTCATCGAAAAGGGCTTCATCGAGCAGCTTGCAGACCTGTACAGACTTGATACCTTTGAGCGTGATATTGTAACAATGGATGGCTTTGGACAGAAGTCATATGACAATATCTGGAAATCAATTCAGAGAAGCTGTAAGACAACATTTGTGCCATTCATTCATGCGCTTGGTATTCCTATGGTAGGGAAAGGACAGGCTAAACTGTTCGACAAGGCCTATAAAGGTAATGTCAAGAAGTTTTTCAACGATGTTTATAATCGTAAAACTTTTACAGATATAGATGGAATTGGAGAAAAAATTGAGCTCAGTCTCTGGGACTGGGGTAGCAAATATCTTGGATGGATTCCATTTGAGAAGGATTTGCTGGATGAGATGTGGAGAACCTCATGCAACACCGAGGTTTACGACTTGCTCAGCTGGATTGATATTGAAGTTCCGGCAGAAACAGATGCGCCAGCTGGCGAGGGTATTCTTTCCGGCAAGATATTTGTCATTACCGGTTCAGTAAACCACTTCAAGAACCGCGCAGAATTGCAGGCGAAGATTGAAGGACTGGGCGGCAAGGCAACCGGATCTGTCACAGGAAAAACCAGCTATCTTATTAATAATGATGTAGAGAGTACATCAGGAAAGAATAAGAAGGCTAAGGAACTTGGCGTACCTATTATCTCTGAGGATGAATTCCTTGAGATGATAGGAGAATAACATTTAAATTTGTCCAATAGGGGCATGGTTTTTAAAATCCTGCCCTTTATGGGCAGGTAGAATGGAGAAAATATGGACCCAAAAAGTGTAAAATATCTGTCTGGATATATCACTGTAACAGATGGTCTTAAAGAGAAAATTGAAAAGCATGCCAGACGATACAACATTAATCCTGAAATCTGCGCATGGTATTCTGACTGGGAGGATTTTTGCTCAGACTGGTGTGATAATCTTGGATATACGAGAACAGAAGCCAGAAAAATATTGCATGGCGGAATAGGCGAGTTTATGAAATTTCCTAAAAACCTTGGAATTGTAAGGTTTGTGTTATAAGATAGGAGACTGCCATGAAAAAGATAACACTGGTTCCTGATATATACAGTCAACGGAAAAATCCTGGCATGTACTGCAATTATGCCAGAATAAAACCGTATGAAGAAAGATGTCTTGTTTGTAACAATAACTGCGAACATGCAGGAAAACATACAGTTTTCACAAAAGAATAAACAAAAAAAGAGTATCCGTTCTGGGTACTCTTTTTATTTATCTGCCCAATCTGGGCACATTTTTAGGCAGATACTTTAGAATGACAAGCCTTCAAGTTGACTGTTTAAATATTCCATATCATTCAGCTTGCCATTATCCAGTCGTTTTACAAAGACAGATGACATCATTTTCTTTTTGTGACGCTTGAAAGTCGCTATTGGCATGTTTATTTTCTTGGCAACATCATTATCTGTCATGCCTTGATTTTTCATGTATAGAATATCGGCATATGAATATACAGAATAAGCATCATCTTTAAAAATAATATTTGCTGGACGTCCAGCTGTTTGGCGTGTTACGGCTACATACTTTTCAGCATCAATATTTAGAAAAAGTTCATCATTTGATACCGACAAATTAACTCCTACATTTGCGCATAAATCTTTTAGGATGTTATATGATATTTCATTTTGCTTTTGATTAATGGAATTATCTTTTATATTATAATGCAGACAAACTGCATATATATCATTTTCTTTTGCAAGATTTTCCATTTTCTTTGTAAAATCCCACGCAGCTACATCAACAGGCTTTGGCATTACAGATCCTCACTTTCTATATTATATATGTATTATATCATAAGCAGTAATACGTATCAATTCTAAATATGATACTTACATGAAAAGCGTATCATTTTTAATTATGATACTAAAAATAAATATAGTATCAATTTTAAATATGATACATTTTATATGCACAAACTACATGCAAATTTTTAAGTGTATGAGTATTACCGTGTATTTATTAAAAACCATATTTATCGTATAAGAAAATTTAAAAAGGAGAAAAATAGTGACAGACTTAGCGGTTATAATACCATGCTACAATGAGGCGCTCAGTATTACGGACACATTAACGCGGCTTAAACCTGCAATAGTAAAACTTAATCAAATATATGGTCCACTGGATATTGGTATATGGGTTTATGACAACAATTCAACAGATAATACTGTTGAGAAAACAATAGAATGGAGCTGTCTGAACAAAAATATTAGTGTTTCTGTTAATCAGTGCTTTGAACCGGGCAAGGGAAATGTCATTAGGCAGGCCTTTATGGAAATTGACGCAAGAACTTACTGCATGATTGATGGTGATAATACATATGGAGTAGAGAGCTTTACAGAAATGTATGAAATGATTACAAGCGGTCGGGCTGACATGGTTACAGGTGACAGATTGTCAACAAGCTATTTTACTGAAAATAAAAGACGGTTTCATAATTTTGGAAATAAACTTATGAAAAACAGCATTAACAAAATGTTTAATAAGGATTATAAGGATATTCTTTCCGGTTTCAGAATGTTTTCATACAGATTTGTAAAAACATTCCCTGTTCTTTCAGAAGGATTTTCTATTGAAACAGAAATGAATATACATGCAGCTGCTAACAAAATACCAACAGCAGATGTTAAAATTGAATATCATGACAGGGTAGCAGGAAGTGAGTCAAAGCTTCAGACAATTCCTGATGGAATGAGAGTTTTAAAACAGCTTTTTATGATGATATGGTTATACAAACCTCTTAAGTTTTATGGACTGATAAGCATTATATTATTTATTGCCGGAACATTGTTTAATGTTCCGGTCTTTGTTGAATATTTTGAAACAGGACTTGTAAAGAGGTTTCCTACACTAATAGCAGGATGCTTTTTAATGCTGACAGGAATTACAGCTTTCTTTGTAGGCCAGATACAGGAGAGCGATAATGTAAGACAGAGACAAAATTTCAGAATAAAATTTATGGAAAAAGATAAGGAATGTAGGAAGAATGAAAGATAAATTAAAGAAAATAAATGCAGATAAAGTGCTTTTTGAAATGGAATTAATAATGCTGTTTGCGATAATAATGATATTTATCACTGATTATATGGATACGGATTTGTATTATCTGCTTGCTAATGGTAAATATATCTTAAAACATGGCATACCGCATACAAACCCATTTGTATTTGCACCATTCAAGGGCGGATCACTGCCGGATATAGTAATACAGAACTGGCTGTACTGTGTAATAGTAGCAGGAGTGAGTAAATTGGCAGGTTCTCTTGGACTGTGCATATTAGAATTAACTTTCATTATTGGAATGATGTTTACGATGTATACATTTTTAAAAATAAGAGGTTCGAATTGGAATAAAACATTAACGCTTATTGTGTTAGCAATTACACTTATCTGCTTTGGATATATAAACCTGCGTCCTCAGATGTTTACATTTATTCTAATTATGACGGAGATTGTCTGCATAGAAAAAGTGATAAAAACAGGCAATACAAAATATCTGTTCATAATTCCATTATGCACATTAATTGAGATAAATATTCATGCTTCATATTGGATAATGCATTATGTAGTGTTTTTTCCGTATATGATACCAATGAAGAAAATATTTAAAGATAAAGTTCCAAATAGTTTATGCGATAATTTTAAAAAGAAACAATATAAACCAATATTTATTACATGGTTAATGATGGCAGTATCTCTTTTTATTAATCCATATGGAGCTGATTCCATATTATATGTATTTAAAGCTTTACATGATAATGTATTCGGTTTTATTACAATAGTTGAGCAGCAGCCATTAAGCTTTGGGAAACCAACAATAGAACTGTTTTTGATATTTATAGTGGTATTTGTGATATTTATAGCCATGATATATAAGAAAAGAATTAAATTTTCAACAATATTTATGTATCTGGGATTTACACTCCTTATATCATTGCAAATAAAATGGCTGTCATTTTATGTTATAGGAATACTGTTTGTTTTAAGTGATTTTATTAAATATCTTGAAACGACAAAATTAAAAGAAGTAAAAATAAGTCTGGCATACAAATGGTTTTATATTGGATGTACGTTTATGATGGCTGTTTTGTTTTTACTAATAGTTATTACTACAGTTGTTTCAACAAAAGAATTTAAACCTACAGAAGAGGCATTGAATACTCCAAATGCTACAATAAGCAAAGACGAAATTAAAATAGCAGAATATTTAAAAGAACATAATACTGACAGGGTTTTTACTCAGTGGGACAGCGGCAATTATTATGAGTATAAAGAAATTAAAGTGCTCATGGATGCAAGACCGGAGCTATATACAATTGTTTACTCTGACACAAATGATTATGATGAAACAAATCTTGGAGTACAATCACATATTGAATACGGATTACCAACTTACAGTGTAACTCAAAAAGGAGTTACAACTCGTACAGGCTTAATAAAAGAAATGGATACCGCAGATGAGTATGGAAAACTTGTTGATAAGCTTGATACTAAATATTACGTAGTGCAGGCAACAACAGACGCTCTTTATAAATATGTTACAGGCCATCCTGAAAAGTATAAGCTGGTGTACAAAGGCAAAAATCAGTATTTATATGAAAAACTGTGAAATCCATATTTATAGAAAATATTGGAAGGAGAAAGTGTTATGCGAATACAGAATAAAATGAATAATGATGAAAACATTTTATGGCAGGGCAGAATGGCTCTTATAAAAGTACTTATGCGTGCATTTTTGAATGAAGCATTGATTCTTCTTATTTTATATGGAGTATTTCTGCGTTATTTCTTAAAATGCATCAAACCTCAAAGCTGGGGCTTATATGCAATGCTGTTTATGCTGATACCTGTCGGCATATATCTGTGTAATGCATTTTATATGTGGATGAAAGCTCGGTGTACGGAATACATGGTGACAGACAAAGCCGTTTACATTAAATCAGGCGTCATCACAACAACTGTGGAAATGAAACCATATATTGACATTGCTCATGTAAAGGAAATTACCAGTTTCGCAGACAAGGTACTACATACAGGTACAGTAACATTTGACTGCTGGAATGACCGCAGCGACAGGGCATTTGCAATAAGAGACATAAGTGAATATGAAAAAGTATTTGCTTTTATCAATGAACATCAGCAGAAAGCATTCAGAGAATAAGATTTAAGGACTGGAGAATTCCGGTTCTTTTATTTTTGTCACGAAAATCCATATTTATAACGCTATATTTATCAAAAAAAATAATAATTAAAGGAGGATGATATTATGGCAAAATTATTAGATCTTGATTTCATTAAGGAGTGGGTTAATATTTCTGATGAGGAATTAATGCAGCGTCTTGTGAAGGATGCAGTTGGTTTACAAAAAGAGGCTGAAGCTAACAAAAGAGCAGCAGACATTGCTAAAAGAAAAGCTGATAAATCATACACAATGGATATGATAAAACGGTTTTTTAGACAATACAATTACCTCAGCCAGTATTTTTCTGATAAGGAAATAGAGACTGCTGTAAAAAATAATATGGGTAAGCGAGATCTTACCACTGAGCAGTGGGTTCGCACCATGTCAGAAGAGTGTCCTATAGGAATATTCTTAAGGCATGAAAGGGGTAAATTTACTGAATGCCGTGGCAGCTGGTCCCGTGAAAGACAAGAAATGGGCTCTGTATACCTGGTAGCAAATCAGTACCAGAATGTATCCGGTGCTCATAATGTCACAAAGGAACTCCTCTTGAGCAGATGTCCATGGGCAGCAGAATATAAGGTCAGCATTTATGATGTTGATACTTATAATGACTGGATATACTTTAAGAATCTGGACAAAGCAGGATATTCTGCAACCAGTCTTTACGTCCCATTCTCTGCACTGATGGAACATGATCCTGAAAAGATTGTGCAGACTCATCGTGATTACTGGCATCGTTATAATGCCAAATATGATGAGGACACAGAAACTTTTCTCAAAAGTGATTTCGTCAAGGAAATTCTTGAGAAAGTTTCCAAGTAAACAAAAAAAAGAGCTGTACTTATGTATGGCTCTCTTTTTTTTGCGGTAAATTTACAAAATCCATATACATCCCGTACAAAATAAAATGAGCAGACAGCTCAGAAAGGTTGAAAAATATGGTTAAGAAGAGAAACATTGTATTGGCTGTAGTACTTTCCATTATTACATGCGGCCTGTACGGAATTTACTGGTTCATTTGCCTTAATAATGATGCAAATGCGCTTACACCTGATGATTCTTACACAACAAGTGGAGGAATGGCATTTCTGTTTACATTAATTACATGCGGCATATATTCTTGGTACTGGGCATACAGAATGGGCGCTAAAATGGACAAGCTCAAGAACGGTGGATCACATACAATACTTTTCGTTATCCTTCAGATTTTTGGTCTGGGAATTGTAAATTATTGTATTCTTCAGGACACTGTTAACGACTATGCTGAAGATTAAACGCTTGTTGGCAGGCGGACTGGCAGTAGCAGCGGGATTTGCTTACTACATGCTGGCCCGCTTTCATTTTGCAGTTCCATGTGTATTCAGAACAATAACAGGGCTCAAGTGTCCCGGCTGCGGAGTAACTCATATGCTCATTAATATGGCTCAGATGAATTTTGCAGATGCATTTGCAGCAAATCCGGCACTATTTATATTACAGCCTGTTATATATTATTTTGTCGGGAGAATGTATGTTTGTTGGGTTATAGATAAAAACTGCAAATGGAATAGAATAGAAAATATAGTATTGTATGCAGTAATAATTAGTTTAATCATATTTGGAATAATAAGAAATGTAAAGGGAGTGGTAGTAGTATGAAAGTTGACGAAAAGTCTGCAACAGCATTGCAGTTTATGTTAATAGTATTAGTTTTGTTTGCATCATGGCAGATGCAGTATAATTTTGCTGCCATTATTTTGAGACTGACAGGATTATTTGCTTACACGAGAGTCTGCATAAATAATGAATGCGTATCAAAATTAAAAATGATACTTGTCTGCGCAGATCTTGTTTTAATGATGTTTGGTACAGGAAATATGATTATAATAAACAATGTATGCAGACAAATGAAAGCAGTTTTTATGGTGGCAAAACATTTACTGACAAATATTGATATTACAATAATAATTGCAATGACCGGATTGCTTATAAGAAATTTGACAAAGAAATATAAAGAAAAGGAAGCGTGAACGAATTGCTTTCCTTTTTTTGCATAAAATATTATTTGTTCACAAGTCATTTAGTATATTGAGTTAGCAAAAATGAAAATAAAATTCATTTTTTGATTATTTTTCTGAAAATTTTTTTTAGTTACATTACAAGATAGGTAGAGACGAAGACAATAGTAGTAAGAATATATTTTTATTTATTCGCATAATTTCGATTATGCGAATAACGAGATACCTTAAATACTATATATGGGGTTTTTGGCTTAATTCACTTCTATATATGGTATATTGTGAATCATCACACGCTACATATTGTATTGTAAAAAATGGGATTTCTTGTTATAATTATTTTATAAAAACAGATTACATTTACGGAGGAAATTATATGGCCCGCGAATATAAAGACCAGAAAAATGCTGAGACTGAAGCAAAGATATACAATTTAAAAATAATGCTGCCTGATTTTTGTGCAGGCTATATCAGATCAATAGCTGGTTATACAAAGCCTTTAACACAGTTAGCCTACTTACAGCGTATACAGTTCTTCTTGATGTGGCTGCTTGACTACAATGTTTATTTCAACAAAAAATATGGTTCAATTGAGCAATTTACAGTTCAGGATTTAGACAAGCTCAAAAAGGCTGATTTTGAGGAATTTCTAAATCACATACAGAAATATGGCGCAATTTCAAAAGAAGAACTTGATGCCAGAATGCAGACCGGCAAATATATTGTGCCGTCAAAATCATCCACCAGAAACAATTATCTTAGCGCTCTCCGATCTCTGTATAATTATTTCCTTGAGAATGACATTGTAGACACGGCTCCTGTGCTTAAAATTAGGCAGCAAAAGGTTGATAAAACTATTCCTATTGCTCTTACGGATAAACAGGCTGAGTCAATATATGACACAATTCTTGTTGGTTCAGAACAAATTAGTGAAAGGCAGGAAAAATCAAGAGTAATCACGTCAGCAAGAGATCTTGCTATTTACACTCTCGCACTACACACTGGAATACGTGTGTCGGAGCTTGTTTCTCTCGACGTGCGCGACATTAATCTTGACGAACATTGTTTTAAAATTATCAGGAAGCGTGGAAATGAAGATATTGTCTATTTCGACAATACAACAGAGAATGTGCTTTTAGATTGGCTCGATGTACGTAAAAATATGAAGGAAACACTTGGTATTGCAGATGATGAAGATGCTCTGTTTGTATCGACAAAGGGCACAAAAAAGGGAACAAGACTCTCGGTACGGAGTGTTGAAATAATGGTGAAAAAGTATGCACAAATTGCAGTTCCTGAAGTAACAAACTTCCATGCGCACTCTCTCAGAAGCTCATGTGCCACAAGCATCTATGATAAAAGTCTTGATTTGGTATACACTCAGAGCGTACTGGGACATGCAAATATCAGCACTACCATGAGATACGTAAAGGATGACGAAAAGAAAAAGAAAGATAATAGAACTCTTTTGGACAAAGATAAAAATGAATAAAATACAGCAGTATCATATTTAATTATGATACTGCTTTTTATTAATAAATGAATTCTTTTTCTTTGTTATATGAAACTAAATGCATTACGCCATCATGTGTAAAAATATTATTGCCTTTCTCAATAACAATACATTCTGTTGCACTTAATTTAAATACGTTAATATTTGACAAAGCATAAATAAGTTTAGCAGCATTACAATCTATTGTTCCCATGCAGATAATATTGTCGCATAAGTCAATGATTTTCGGAGCATCAGCAATCTGATAAAACGACTGGCTTATAATATCAACCTCACAGTTATTTTCTATAACAGTTTCAATCTTATCATTAAGATCTGGAATATAAAGATACTGAAACTCATCAAGGACAAATCTTACCTTATTACTGTTCTTCTGCTTTTTTCTATACGCATTCATAGCCTGATTTACAAATGCTGATGCTATAAATGTGTAAGAATAAGAACTACTTATATCATCAAGATATTCATTAACAACTACGATTGTATCTTCCTTATATATATCATCAAAGTCAATTACATCTGTAAAAGAGCTATCATCGTCCAAAATGTCATATTTATCAATTAATTTCAGACACATAATATCGACATTTAACTCATAAAAGAGTTTGTCTAAAAAATCTGGGCTGCAAATTTCTTTTACATGTGAATACAATTTGCCTGCTTCGCTGTCAGTATTAATTTTGTCAAACTCTTCATGGCAGATGAATGATGAGTGAAGCAGACTATCCAGTTCTACAAGATTTCTCATGCTCCAGTTATCTTTATATTCTTCACAGACATACAGAATAAGTGCTGCCAGTAATTCGTCTTTAAGATATTTGATAACAGAAAATACTCTTTTATTTGCCAATGATACTGAATCTGACATGATTTGTGCCAGTTCCATAGCATCCTGTGCATCTTCAACGTATCTAAGTGGATTGTAATGGAATGAGCTGTTTTTACCATTAAAATTAAGATATTTTACCTGATGTGAGCAATTGTCAGATGAGATTTTAAAATCCTTTTCATTAAGAAATCCTGTAGCAATATAAGATGTTCCCGGTTTTGCATTGCATAATACAGGCTTTGTATATCCTGCCGTCTTTCCCATGCCTGCACTGCTTATAACGACATTGCATTTTGCATTTGGAATGTCATAATACGGATAATCTGGCTGATTGCGATGTGTAAATATATTTTTCATGTTCAATTATTTCCTCCAAAATGATAGTATTTTTCTATAATAAAGATGGATTCTGGTAATTGAGCGCATAAAAAAAAGAGCTTCAATAGACGAAGCTCTTTGAAATATACTGTGGCATAGTATATGAATAGTGTTAGATTTTTTGGAACATAAAGATACAGTCATGATCATAATATGGTTTTACTCTATTATGTAAAAGTTGCTCTGTTTCAGGGTCTAACCTAAGAAACCCAATTTTCTGATAAAACTTAATTAAAGATTCATATGGCAACGCATAAATAATTAAAATTGTCACACCAATATATTCAGAAATGTACTTAACTATTGGAAGTATAAAGTCCATAAATATAGTTGTACCGATTTCTTTGACTTTCGGATGTTTATTTTTGTATGCGTTGTTTACTGCAAAATTAGCCAATTCAATTGCAGGAATAGTATCAAAAACGATCTGATCATCTTCTATTAGACGTTCATTTACAGAAGCTAAACCGCTTTTTAATGAAAAATAACCAACAATATCATCTGTCTTTTTGTCTTTAACAATATAAGTCCTAGACAAATTAGCATCTTCCTCATACAATGATGCTCTTTTTAAATATTTAACAACTCCTGTTCCATTACCATTAGAAGCTGTAAAATTATATAATTCTGACAAATTATTAATACCGTCTAAAATATGTTGACAATAAAAGACAGAAGACGATTCATTTATTTCATTTAGTATTTCTATCATTTTGTTCAGCTAATATAGCTTTTGTGCATTCGTCAGCTAATCTTCTTGCTTCTGAATGATCACTCTTAGGAGCATTCCAAATGTTGCTCATTACAGCCTTACCCACTTCACCACTAAGATTAGCAACAGAAGGCTTAACGTAAGTTTTTTCATCAACAATATATGCCATAATTACTGGTCCTTTCATATTAGCTTTCCTACCTTTCTCTGTTTGTACAGTTTAATATCTATATATAAACAGGGAAAGTCTGCCACCAACAATCCCTGATAATTTTCATCATTTAGGGATTGTTCCCATAAGCATATCTCCTATATACGTTTTAATATAATGTGATATAAATATGGATTTTCTACATATATTATACCACATTTTTATTTATTTGTATCATTTCTAATTACAATTTTTCACCATATATATAATTCCCGCACTCGCAAGTACAAGACATCCGGCTATTGATGTACAGACTTTTTCAATCAGATTTGTTTCAGTAAATGCAGCTATAAAATCACTGATGCCAGACACCAAAAATAAACCTATCATCAAATCTTCTCTTGATAACATCCCGTTTCGTCTATAAAAGTCAGCTGCATCTTTGTCAAAATGTCTGCTGGCGATATATCTTTTATATGTCAGATAAAAAATTAAAATACTACATGCTAATGAAAACATCTTTACTCTCCTATAGTTTAAAATATTCCTTAAATGCCAGTATTATAAACAATACTGTTATAATAATCATTCCTATCTGTTCATAGATAGAAAGTTCTTCCTGCTGTCTTTTGTGCATTTTGTATATATTGAATATTATTATCACTGCTGCTATTGCAATTAAAATTACCATTGTTAATCTCTCCTGTTATTTTTTATACAATAAAGATGAGTTCTGATAAATACACGGTAATATTGCCCGCTGTAAGCAAAACCCATCTTCATATAAAGGAGGATTTTACATGAAAACACAATTATTTAATCAAAACACCATAACAATTATACCACAGGCAAGTGATACTACAGTATGTTCTGCAAATGAGAAATACATGAACACACTGATTACAGAAATTTCCGATAAAAATACAAGAGCTTTTATTGTTGCTGACAGTGAAATGCGGTCAGATGTTGATACGGTCCAGATAACTCCGCAGACAATAACCGGCATGAAATTTAATCCGGTGAAATATCTTAAATCAGAAATGAACATAGTAACTTTCTGCCGGGGACTTGTGAAACAGATTGATTCTGAGACATCCGATGAAATAAAAGCAAATGAAGATATGTACACTAAAATAAAGAAAACACGCAAAGCCGCTGCCTTTGCACTTGCTACTGCTATTATCTGCATAAAAATCTTTAACAAAAGTACCGGAGACGCAGACTTAATAAAAGCGTTTGACCTTATAAAGGAATGCAAGGATGATGAACACATGCTGCTTGAATATGTACATGAAGCTGAAACTATAAAAGCAAGCAGCTCTGTATCATATTACTGGTCTTTGTTCATGGAACTCTGTGATAACAATGTAGACACATACAGAAAAGTCATGAATGAAATCTGTCTGGGAGCTGAATGTTATTTAAACCAGCAGTTTACAAACATTCTATCAGCAGACGATGGATTGATTGACGATTTTGTATCTAAATCTCAGAGAAAAGTAATCATCATGTCAGCATCTAATAAAAAGCTGGAAACATTTAATAAAAAGGCTTGGCAGATATTCATATTTATGTATGGTTACTGTGTAAAAGCGGCGCTGACGAGAATGTTTTTACAGGAAAAGGTCTATATGGTATTCAACGAGAGCTGGAATTATGCAGACAGCTTATACTGTATCCTATATCCTGAACTTAGTGGTGTCAGAACAAAAATCTGTACTAATTTGATTGTCAGGAATTTTCAGGATATAAAACATGTCTTTGGCATTAAATGGGGATATATTAAAGATAGATTTAATATCCAGCTTATAAGTCAGAAGAATGTTCCCGACAAAAATACTATTGCCCTGCTCAAGGAAGTAATACTTAAGTTTTCAGGGGCCAAGAATAAAATACCACATAGGATAATAGAACTGCTGGAACTGGTAAAATTCATAGAGAAAAATCCTGACACAACTTACGGTCTGCTTATTGAACAAAATAAAGGCATAACTTATGGAAGCAGTAAAAAACAGGAAACAAAATCAATTTAACATATGTAAAAAAGAGACAGCAAATATTAACTGTCTCTTTTCTTTTTACGCGATGGACTTAAGTCCCTCTGCTGCCATTGTTTTGACAACAGGACTTATATCTGTAAATTCAGATATATCCGTAAGGACTGCAACCAAAAGATCGCGGCCTTTGCAGTTGTAGCTTCTTACAAGACTGTCCGGAGTTTTGCCAAGATACTTATTACAGGTTCTAGCCTTCTTGCAATTCATGAACCACTTTTTGATGCAGTCAAATTCTTCCTTGTTGAAAGATGTCTGCGCATCAAAAGTGAGTTCCAGCTCTTTCTTGAGTTTAGTGTCACTGATTTTTCTAAGACCAGTATTTTCCATAAACTCAAGAAACGGTGCCTCTGTTTCTTCCTTTTTACGAGCCTTATTAACGGCCTTCTTCTGAACATAATTCTCACTGTACTCAGGTTCTTCGGGATAACCAAAAATCCTTTTCAGGTGATTAATGGTCTCCCATGAAAACAGTTGTCCAGACTCATTCCAAAAGGCATCAACAATAGCGTCATTGTTGTCACATAAATCAACAGCATAATGTGTCCACTTTCTCATACGGACATACATTTTGCTGAGCTGTGTCGTAAGTCCCGGGTATCTCTTCTGTGCAAGTTCAGCAGAATACTTAACACACCATTCGGTTGCAAATATCCTGATAGATTTCTGTAAATGGCTGAAATAAAACTTGTTTATCTCAGACAGTTCCTCAACCTCAGCTAATGTTAACGGGATGTCATTTGGTCCGTCAAATCCCTTTGGTATATCTGGTAAGTCAAACGGATAAACTGTTTTGAAACGTTTTCGCAGATATGACATTAAAGAAGCTTCATACTCTTCCTGTGTTATATCATCATAAATGAAACACATTTCCGTTGCGCCATAGATGCCATAGTGTCTGTGAACGAAGTTATTAAAAGCAATTCTAAAATAACTCCTCTCTACTAACAGGTCGAAACAGGCGTTTGATTTTACCATATCACCTGCAAGATTGTAATTGGCCATGAAACGGTATATAACCATTGTCTTATACCATTCTTCACGTCCTTCTTTTAAAAATCCTTTATTACTCATATTATTTTCCTCCTTTATTTTTCTTAAAATATGAATAAATAAACTACGGAATAAATATGGAGTTTTCTTGTAGATAACGTATTTGTAAACAAAATCCATCTTTATTAGGTAAACATAGAAATAAATTTTAAAGGAGGCAAATGTTATGTTTTTACTTATTGACGGATCATCTTTACTGACAACTAATTTCATGGGAAATCTTCCGCCTGAGATTAAGTTTTGCAAAGATGATGACAAATACGACAGATATGCAGACAAAATCCTGCATACATCAAAAGGAATATACACAAATGGTGTATATTCAACGCTCATGGATATTATGAATATCATCCGTATTCATAAACCTGAGTATATGGCCGTCGCGTTTGATAAAACCAGAGACACATTCAGGCGCAAGCTGTACCCTGAGTACAAGGCGCAGAGAAAGCCTAAGCCGGAATGTCTTCAGCAGCAGTTTGTAACGCTAAAGACCATTCTCAATGAACTTGGCATCATGGTTCTTGAAAGCGAGGATTATGAGGCTGATGATTTGATTGGCTCCGTTGCCAGTCACTTTGAAAATCCGTTTATGAAGATAAAGATTCTTACAAAGGACCATGATTATCTTCAGCTTAAAACGGACAACATTGACGTCTGGATTATGCAGACTTCTGCTGATACTGCTGAGAGAATGCGTATCAAGTATGACCTCAAAAGGGTTGAGGAATGGCAGTATGTAGCTGCAAGAAAGTCGTATTCAGAAGATGACTGTCTCCCATGTAAAGCGATTAATTTTACTGATAACATTATCAAGGGTGAACACGGCGTTGATTCAACACTGATTGCTGACCTTAAGGGACTCATGGGTGATTCTTCCGACAACATTCCCGGTGTCAGAGGTCTTGGTCCGAAAGCAGCTGTGCCACTGCTCAACTTCTACAGCTCAATAGAAAATATCTATGCAGCTATAGACACATGTGAGAATGATGCCGTTAAGGAAAAAGAGCTGGCAAAGAAGTGGAAAGACGAACTTGGTATCAGCAGACCGCCAATGAAGGTGTTAAAAGATAACCGTCAGATGGCATTTGTTTCAAGGTATCTGGCGACAATCCAAACCGATCTGATGATACCGGCAAATCTGAATGCATATGCATATAGTATTGACAACAATACGTATGAAAACATATGCAGACGCTATGAGTTTGTATCACTGATAGAGACTCCCGCGTAAACAAATAGGCTTTAGGTATTAATTATCTAAAGCCTTTTTCTTTTGCCGTTTATTTGTAAAACTCATATTTATAATAAATCCCAATGGATTAACAAAAATAGAAAGGAACTTGATAAATATGGCAAAAGAAAATTTTGTACTGCTCATGGGACAGTTGAGAAATGAGCCTAGATTTGCAACAGATCCGGTATCTGGTGTAGAATCAGCTTTATTTCAATTGTGGGTAGTCAGGAGAAATCCAAATGATGAGGCTGGCAATATATCTCCAAAATGGGATAAGCCGCTTATATCAACAACAGAACCATCACTGGTTCGTAAGATTAAGGAATTTAAGTTACACGATATTATAGAGATCGAAGGCATTTTCAGAACACAGAATGCAATGAGACGAAAGATTTGTCCAGAATGCAATACTGCTGTTTTGATTCCAACACCAGTATCTACAATTTATCCTACATATGTAGATATGGTAACACACTTAAGTAATGATACAGAAGGTTTTCAGTATTTATACACACGCGCAGAACATTCAAATCATGCAAAGGTAATTGGCCGGGTGTGTACGCCGACAGATAAAATTCTTCACGGAGAGACGGATCATGGAGATTTATACGCAAGGTATCAGCTGGCAGTAAACCGTAAACTATTTGTCAAAGATTCAATGGATGAAGAGGACCATACAGATTATCCATTTGTGTACAGTTATGGAGATGTAGCCGATAAGGATTTGACCATTTTGAAGCAGGGAACTCTTATATACCTTGACGGATATCTGCATACAATGGTATTTGAAGATGAAGCTGAATGCAGTGAGTGTCATAATATTTTCCCATTCAAATATCAGCGAATGAATCTTACTCCGTACTCTACTGAATACTTAAGGGATTATGACGAACTTACTCCGTCAACACATTCCGATATTTCAAAAGTTGATGAGGGAATGGAACCAAATCAGGAATAGTTTATATTCCAGTGAAAGGAGGAAAAATAATGCAGGAAATAGAAAAGAAATGGATTGTCATAATGATGCTGTTCATAGGAGCAGGATATGTTATTGGCGCGCTGATAAAGTTTATACTTAAGAAACTGATTGTGTCAGAAATTTTTACAGCACTGATTAATTTAATCATTCCATTATTTATGGTGATTGCAATATTTGTTTTTCTTTATGTTTATCACAAGTATCAGCAGCAATAAAAAACAAGAAGGATATTGGCCCCTGCCAGTACCCTTCTTTTTAATTGGTTTATGAATATATGTATTTTTGTAAGAACTGAATGCCGTTTGCTTCTAATCGCTCTGACCGATGACGTTACATGAGCAAATGCACCAGTAATAGCTGTGATAATCGACAACTCCGATCAACTTATTTATCTGGCTAAGTCATACCTATCAATCTTTTATGGTCTATCATGTAGAAATTTCTATCTTTTCTAGTATTACTATAGCTGATACCACATTAAATGTCAAGTTAATTTTCAAAATATAGTGATATTTTTGTCAAAAAGACTATATCTTGTGTCAATAGGTAAAGTCAAAAAAAAGAGCATTCCTTTAATGAAATACTCTTAATTTTTTACTATTCAGTTTTAATCTTCTGAGAGAATACCGTACTCTTTCATGAGCTCAAGGCGATATTTCTCATCATGTGTAATGCGCTTAATGTCATCATCGCGTTTATCAGCGACTAAACAATTAAGCAACTTGAATGCCATATCAGCACCTTGTTTTTTGCCTTCAGCAATACCTTGCTTCTTGCCTTCAGCAATACCTTCATGACGACTAACGCGCGTCATTCGCTCAGCTACAACATCCATGGTAATATCTCCTTTCTTATCAGTATCGGTCAGATCATTTTTGACTTCGATATAAATATTGCTTCCTGTAAAAACTGAAAGCATTTTCAATATCTCGTCAACATGTTTGATTACTTCCGGTCCACCAATCTTATAATTTGGATTGATGCGTTTCTGCTGGAAAAATTTTGCAACTAACTTAAAGTCACTCTAAAATCTGTCAATTTCTTCATCTGAAAGAAATGCGATTTCATATACATGCATTTTGTAATCGTTCACAAAATCATCCAATCCATCCGGAACATCCATCAAGCCTTTCAGATTTGTGGGTTTATTCCAGTGAGTATCTCCAAAGTAAAGAACAATGGACACCACAGGGATTAACTTCTTCGGATGTTTCAGGAGCTGACTTTTATAGCTTGCTCCGTCGTAGCCAATAATCCTTGCTGGCATAAATTCTTCAATCTTGGTTTGATTTTCCAAACCGCAAATCAAAATATTTACACCACCTTCGACCCACCGTTTAGCAACGTCTCTTTCAAGTTCATGATATACGCTATCATCAGCCTTGAATTGAGAATGCACACCTGCATCACATAAATCATTAGGTTTAATTACCTGTTTTCCCTTGAAGACGAGACCGTTAATAATGTCTGCAAAGACATCATTATGATCCATGAGTATCTTCTCGGTCAAATCCTTCTGACCCATATTTATTATCTCCTTTCTTTATTGGGTTTATGATACGGAATAAAGATGGAGTTTGTTCAAGCAAAAGATGTTATTTCTTTTTCTATATTATAGCATAATTCTCTTCAAAAATAAACATCTACAAAAAAATAAGGCACCATAAAGGCACCTTATTTTAATTTTACATCCAGTCAGCGATTTCATCCGGAATGTTCTGCCATTCAGATTTATCACCAGTATCAGCAGGCTTTAAGTCTGTAACCTGAACCTGTAAAGTACGATACTCTTTACGAGGTATTGCTTCACGATCAGGCACATAGACATTCTCATTAAGTGTTCCAAGAACGGATACCTTGAGAGGACAGCCCATTTTCTTGTACTCTTTTGCTCCACCGAACCAGATGAGCTGGAAGCCATTTGCAAACAGTTTTACATGCTGCTTATTAGCTCCCATGAACTGATAATAGTCAACACCTTCAGCTCTGTAACGCTTTTTGCCAACGATGTCAATATCATCAATTCTGAAGACGATCTCAGGATTGCCTTTACCGAACGGCTGGTATTTCTCAGTCTCTTCAAACATCTTACGGAGATTTACAACTCTGCATTCCTTGTCATAAAGGATTATGTCAGACTGTTCTTCCGCAGGAGCTTCAGGGGTGAGGTCATTAACAGTTTTGATAAAATCATTGATTTTATCTCTTGTCAATGTAATACCACAGGCACCCGGATGTCCGCCGTACTTCTCAATGAACTCATTGCTCTGATCAAGTATCTCTTTGAGATTTGCCCAGTAACGAGAACGACCTGAACCCTTTAAGATATTATCATCAATCGTAGGACTGACAACAATACTTGGGCGGCGGTACTTTTCTGTAAGCTTGCCAGCCGTAAGTCCATTGATTCCAACAGAACCGTCTTCATCAACAAAAACAATAAAACGCTCGTTTTGCAGGTTATTAGCGTTGATATAATCAACCGCTCTGGCGAAAGCCTCTTCTGCAAGTTTCTTACGTTCCTCATTTTTGTCTTTGATGATTTGACAGTCATTCTCAACAGACTCATCATGCACGCCCATATAAGATGTTGCATCAGAGACTTCTGCTGAACCGCCATCATCCAGACGGCCGTATGCATTGAACATTGGGCACAGGAAAAATGCCATCTGAGGTGCAGTTATGCGGTCAAGCATGTTTGCATTCTTAAGCAGTTCCATCATTCCTGTTGACGCTCTGCCTGCAAGCGCATTTTTGATACCGGCCTTTACAATACGTCTGTTTTCTCCTGTAAGAGAAACAACATCGGCAATTGTACCAATGGCAGCATATACACTTGTTACTGCATGGAACTTTTCCTTAGCTCCATCGCTGAGCCATGGGCATGTACTCACAATTGAATTTGCGAATATGTACATGAGTCCAGCACCGCAGTAATCTACGAAATCTGCACCAGTTACATGCGGATCACAGAGAACATCTGCATCAGGAAGTACTACTTCTTTCTGGTCATTTACGAATTTCTCATGATGGTCCAGAATGATTACTTTCATTCCTAATTCTTTTGCTCTCTTTACAGGCTCAATGGCAGCAATACCATTATCTGCAAGAATAAGAACTTTACATCCCCATTCTGCATAGGCCTCAACATGACGAACCTGTACGCCATAGCCGTCTGAAAAACGTCTGGGAACAACTACTTTCACAGAGTCTGTTATTCCAAGGATGCTGGCAAGGTTACGTGCAATGTTTGCACAATTAATACCATCACCATCGTAATCCGTGTGAAATACTATTATTTCACGTTTGATAGCAGCATTTGTGAATATAACAATTGCTTCCTGCATATTGTTGATGTGATAAATTTTTACATCATTTAGAAGCTCCTGCTCACTCATGCCTGTTCTTTCTTTTACTATCTCGGAGATATGCTCCGGGACATCACTTTTTTTTAACCACTTATTAGCCATAATATTTTCCTCCTTTTTTTATTTAATTAATATGACTACAATAAATATGGTTTTTAGAAAAGTTTCAGCAAAAAAAAGAACTGCTAAAAATAGCAGTTCTCAAATTAAATGCTGTTTTAATTATCAATATCCTCTGGTTCTTCATACCTGTCATCAATGCCATCATGGTCTTCATCCCTGAAACCTGTAATCCTATCGTCAATACCATCATTGTCTTTGTCAATAATATCCTGAGTCTTGCTATGTTCCATAACATACTTTTCGCCAAGAGTAATATAATTTCTCTGAAGCCTGTAATAAAGCTCATTCTCCTCCTGAGTATTATCGCTTATCATCATACCAAGCTTCTCCATTTCCTTTTCCTCTTTATATTTCAGTGCTTCAGCTTCAGCAATCTTTAGGCGCTTGTTTAAGTCATCAATTTGCTGTTTTTGTGACTCAATAACCTGATCCTTTTTAGCAGCCTGTCTCTGAACATTCTTATATTTCTTAACATCAGCAGTCGCTACATCTCTCTGTACTCTCACTTTTTCATATTCAGGATTTACTCTTTCACGATATTCTTTAGCTGACTCTCTTTTTTCAACTGGAGGCAGTTCGGCACCTACACTCTGAGTAAGTATTGCCCTTGCCTGCTTGATACTCTGATAGTTTACATTCTGCTGGCTGACACCGCGCTCGTAACCAACTGCTTTTGCATATTCAGTCTGAAGCTGTGCACAGCCTTTCTTACCGTCAACATAATGACAAAATTTCAACGTATTCTCATTATTTTTATTCTTACACATTGGAACCACTACAGCATGGATATGCGGTGAGCTTTCATCCATATGCAAGACTGCATTGATAACATTTTCTTTACCGAATTTGTTCTGCAAAAATTCAATAGTATTGTTCTGCCACTTTTGAAATTCATCCGGATCAGCAGGATAACGGTCTCCCATTTCAGTTATATTCATCTGACCGGGATAATGAGCTATTGCTTCTGCTGCAAGAATTGCATCTGACCGCACCTTTCTGCCATTTGCAAACCTTAAGTTTTCCTTATTAAATGCTGATTCTGAAATATTCCATCCGTCATCTGTGAACTCCTGTTCGGTTATCTTCTCTACAACCTTTCTGTAAAAGTCATCATTTGCACTGCCAATGAGAGTCTTATTATGTATGATTTTATTTTTGTCAATATGCTTGCCTGTAAGATCTCCCTCTTTTCGTTCATTATGTAATTCTGTTCTCTGTATAGTTGTTTTTGAATGAATTGGTACAATTCTAATAGAAGCTGTTCCACCCATTTTGTATCACCTCTTTAATTATCATTTTTTAATGTGATACAAATATGGATTTTAGACAATTTTAAAAGAAGTAGATAAAAATCTACTACTATTTTAAAAGTAGTAGCGTGTATACTACTATTTTTCTTTACCACTCTTCTAGGCATCTTTCTCGTCAACAACTATCCGTCAGCAATTATCTCTCAGCAATTGATGTTTTTTAACATTTTTAAAGTTCCAAAAGTTCTTCCAAAGGTCTTTTCTGTCCCAAATTACTTCCCTGATAAGAAAGCTCCCTGACTTATTATTTTGACAGCTCCCTGCCTAAGCCCCTGTAAAATAATAAGTTTGGTATTAAGTTAGCTCCCCAAAAGTTAATATTTAACACGCCCTCTCTCCGCAACAGTCCTTTTGTTACCAGTATTTCTCCACACAAAGTCTTCTTTATCCCTTATTTTCCCTTAACTCCTAGTGTTTACAGTGGTTTTCGTGTGTAATTAACTCGTAACAATATATCTTCTTGCCAGATTTCCCCTAACATTTCCTTTGATTACACTTATCTCCTGCCAATAATCTCTTAAACAAGCTATTTATTACTAATAAATGCTGCTTCCACATATTAACAAATACCCTCGCAGTAAGTTATTTGGTATCATATATTCTTGATACCATATATTTTCAAAAAGTATTATATATACTAATACTGTTTACAATCAATTAGTATCATATATATACTGATACCATTTATCCTGCTGCCAAATATCCCTGAAAAGTATTATCTATTACTAATACCATCTGCCACGAATTAGTATCATACATTACTAATACCGTCAGCAAATATTCTCATAACAAGCTATTTAGTATCACACATGCTTAATACCAAATACCTTCAAAAAGTATTACATATATACTAATACCGTTTACAATCAATTAGTATCATACATATACTGATACCAGTTTCTTCCTAGTGAAATAGTATTATACATGTCTGATACCAGACTGGCTTAAAAGTATTATGTATATACTAATACTGTTTGCAATTAATTGGTATCATATATTCTTGATACCAAATTATCCGGTATCATATATTACTGATACCAAATATCCCTGAAAAGTATTACATATTAGTAATACCATTTTTGCCAGCAATTAGTATCATGTATATAGTAATACCGTTAACAAGCTATCCTGTCAGCAAATAATTTAGTATCACATATTGCTGATACCAAACACCTTTAAAAAGTATTACATATATACTAATACCGTTTGCAGTCATTTAGTATCATACATGTTTAATACCAATTATCCTGCTGACAGTTGTTCCTTAAAAAGTATCATATATTAGCAATACTATTCGTCAGCAATTAGTATCATACATAGCTAATACTGCCCATAATAATCCGGTATCATATATTACTGATACCAATAATACTGCCCACCCTTGTCAGCAAATCAATTAGTATCATGTATTCTTAATACTATTTAATTGTAAACAGTATTGCTTATTGCTGATACTGTATGCAACTATCCGGTATCATATATTCTTAATACTAGTCTTTCTTGCTGACAAATAATCCCGTCAATAAACATAAAAAAAGAGTATCAGTTTTTAACCAATACTCTCCTCACAATTATTCTGCTAAAAATCCTTTTACGTAATCCTCAACGCCTGCTTCCGGTTCGCTGTTGCAGACACCATATAGCTGCTTAATAGAATATCTGTTTTTGTATGTAACAAATTCTATAGTGTACCGTTTGTTGTTGTACATAAACGAATATATAGCACAGGAATCTTTGTTAATCTCGTTCGCATAACTGGCAACACAGTTGTGCATTTCACTGCCTTCCTGAACAAGTCTCTTTTTAGATTTAATCCATTCCATGTTATCCGGCAGCAGCTTTGCAAGACGATTGAATTTTGAATTCTTAGGAACCTTTACTCTTGGTGTGTTTTTAGCTGTAAGCTCCTTCGCCAGATCATCATGCGCATCATTAACCTTCTTTTCAGATGTAAACATGATTGAAATCTTTCTGTGCAGCATTTCTGACATATCAATATAATCATAAATAATTGGATCTATGTCAGCACCAATTCTCTTTTGAATGATTTCAAATAAAAATCTTTTAACAACATAACGTCTTGAATCCACTCTTTTTATTTCCGGATCAATGTAAATTCTCTTGGCATGAACACAATAGGTTTTCATGAATTCTTCAAAGCTCATATATTTGTTTGCCAGCAGAAAGTTTCTGCTTTTTTCATTAACAAGTGGCAGGGCCTGCATAATAAGATACCCAAGGCGCAGGTCACATCTGCTCCAGTCGATAAAGCCTGCATTTTTATAATGGGTATTCATTACTTCATTAAGAGTGTACCCAGCAGTAATTTCGTTACAAGTGAATGCTGGTAGCAGGTCATAATCCCTGACAGAATATGCCATAATATCTTTCCACACACATTCTTTTGCATCTTTAATACGCTGAAAGAACCACGATAATATAGTTCCTATAAGGCCGCATCCCTTTCTGACATCATTGTTAATTGTATGAAAACCGGCTGGTACCCATTTTCCTGATGCAATCTGCATAAGAACATTATAATCATTCGTAAACAGATATGTTCTGGCCAATTTAGTGCGTCCATCATGTCGGCACGAATATAATGGTTCATCTCCATAATTGTAGTCATCCCGCGAATGTGCATTATATATGGCAGTGCTTTCGTATTTTCTAAACGTTAAGAATATTCCCGAGAAAGTAATCTTCCATGAAAACTCTATGGCTGGTTCATTAACAGATACAATATTTTCGCTGCCAAATTCCGCACAGTCAAGTTTAGTGCATGTATTGAAGACCGGCTCGACAAACTCAGTGTTAGTAAGATTTATACGTCCACTGCTGTAACCGTTACCCAGCTCGTTACTGATGAAATATAAGGATGCATCATTTCTTTCCATAATGCTGTCAATAAGATCCTTAAAGCCCGGATAATATTTGAAAGCAATTTCTGCTGCCACAATATTCCTGTTAAAAACATTATTCTCAATCATCTGCTCGTACTGGATCCACTTTTCGTCAGTAATGCCTGCTTTAATATAACACCGTGCCCTCGTTTTCATGCCACCGTTAACCATCTGAGACGTAAGCCGTATAATCCTTAAGATTTCATCCATGTCTTTAGAACATGTGCCTTCTTCAATTAATACCAGCGCAAGCCCTATGCCAGAATTTACTTTTATAAATTTATACATAAAGTCACTGTAATCGCTGAACTCATCAGAAACTCCCAAAAAATTCTCACTCGACTTGCAATCAGAATAATCGCTGCAAAGAATGTTGTCACGTATATAATCAAGAATATATGTCATGTCATTCTTATTGAATAAGTACCGATCATCCTTTTTCGCAAAATATATCCTGTGAGCAAATGCCTGCCAGTAATAACTCATGACATAATATCTGCAGTCATGAAATTTTTCTCTCATGTAAGTACAGAGCTCATGCGTCCGCCGCCAGTCTCCTGTTATTGCGTATATATGCTTAAAAGAAAATGCATCCTGGCAAAAAGCATCCCAGTCATCAAGTATTTCCGGATAGTCTTTGAATAAAAGCATCCAGCTGAATAATGATTCAAGCTGTTCAATTGTAAACGACTCATCCATGAGTTTTTCCACAAATTCTTTTGGCAGCAGTTCTTCTGCTCTTTTAATCAGCTTCTCCTGACCTTTTCTCAAAATAATATCCTCCTTTCACTACCAACAATAAAAAGGAGCCTTATAAAAGGTCCCTCTTTGCAAATAAACCTGTTAATCATCAACCTCATCAAACTCTGACTCATCGTCAGCACAATCTTCGCAGAACTCACAGTTGTCACAGTCACCATCGCAGAGATCATCTTCTCCCTTTGCCTCCTCAATGATGTTGTAGAAGTTAATCAGAGATTCCACACCAATCTGCATGCTTAAGTTGTTAAGTGTATCAAGTATTCCCTCGGCAACAATGCTAATCGGCACGCGTGTAATCTCGTCAGCAGTAACTCCGGAAAACAAATCGTCACCGTCATCAATATAATGTAATGGAATTGCCGAAGTAGTTCTGTTACCATCTTCATCAGCAGCATAGACACCTACGCATGTAATTGTCTTGTCAACATTGCTGACATCCTCAAAACGAAATCTCTTTGCCCAGATCTGATTAACAATAGCGTTAACATCGTCATCATAAGCATCCGCTATTTTCTCCTCCCAGTGTGAAGCCATGTGCATGGCAGTCTGCGAAACAGTATATGAAGCCATCATGACAAGAAGTCCAAGAAACGGTGACTTTGTATTCAGATCATTCCAGTTAACAAACTCATATTTAAAACTGATGTCCTTGCAGTCAGGAATGTCATATAAGAAATCATTATTATTCTCATCAACTGTAATAAAATACAACTTGCGACACTTGTCGCAGAATTCTTTCTGGCTCTTGGCATCTGCGTATCTGACTCCTGCAATGCGTCTTATAAGTGTTCTTAAATACTCTGCTGCATAATAATCCTTAACCATTGTGACAATATCAGCATATTCATCGCTGCTTGCCGGTTCAATACAGTCCTCAAGACTTCTGCACATTCCAAACACGTAATCATTGTCTGGAGCAATTACATTGGATCCATATTTTTCTGTCAGTAGATTGATGTCCATTCTGGTCATCATGGTGCTGATCTGTGGTCTTTGTGTTTCTGACATAATAACGCCCTCCTTGTGTATGTATAAATTACTTTGGCTATACAGCCTAATTCTTATATATATAATATTTACAAATCCAATTTTGTCCAAAACAAAATCCATATTTATCCTGTAACTTTTATTTCATATTCAATTATATAAAGGATGAAAAAATAATATGGAATTAATAATCAAAGAAACTGGACGTATAAAGAAAGAAACCTGTAAGCAGGAGCCAGTATTCAAAATGGAGGATAGCGTGCTTATCAGCTGTGAATTAAACGGCTGTACAGCAATAACAATCCCAGCAAATGTGAAGACTATCGGCAAAATGTGCTTCGCCAGTACCGATGTGGAAAAAGTAATCCTGCCAAAGGAAATTAAGTGTATTGAGTCAAAAGCATTTGCAGACTGCTTTAATCTCAAAAAGATTAATTTTCCTGAAGGGCTTGAGACCATAAAGGACAGAGCTTTTATGAATTGTGGTTCACTGGTAGAAATTATACTGCCTACAACCCTAACAAAAATAGGCGATTACGCTTTTCACAATGCAGGCATTAAACGGTTAACTCTGCCGGATCCAAAAAATGTTGTTTGCAGACAGTTACTTTTACAGGACATACTGAGAGTCTGTTAAGTATCAAAGCTGCTGCATTCAGGAACACAACAATGCTGAAAGAAATCTCACTTCCAGACAATATCCGAACAATTGAACAATGCGCTTTTTGTGACAGCGGCATTGAAAATACCTATCTGCCTAAGGATCTTAGACAGATAGGTAATGGTGCATTTGCTTCATCAGGAATTAAAAGTATTGTTATTCCGGATAGAGTAACAAAGCTTGGCAGAGGAGCATTTAGCAGATGTCGTAAGTTAACAGATGTTACTCTCCCAGAGTCAGTTACAGTAATCCCGAGACTGGCTTTCATAAACTGCGACAAGCTGAAAACCATAAGCGCTCCAAATGTAGCAGTTGTTTGCGACAACGCTTTCTGCCACTGCGAAATGTTAACAGCATTTGATTTCAGTCAGATTAAAGAGCTTGGAAGCGCATCTTTTGCAGGCACAAGCATTCGTAAAGCGGTGCTTTCTAACAAATTGACAAAGTTTCAGCCGTCAATATTCTGTAGTTGCAAAAATCTTCAGTCAGTTGATATGTCAGCCTACGATAATGTCAAAACAATATCAACACGCTGTTTTAAAGATTGTAATGAACTTACAGATATTAAGCTTCCGTTAAATGTTCACAAGTTCGCTGATGGTTGTTTTGAGTCAGTAAAATTTAACAGCCTCGTAATAAAGGCTGGAATGCGTATTGATTACCATGCACTCAGCGAAGCAGTTATTGATGAGCTGGAATTTGCTGATGATGCAGACAGTCCAGCAAGAACTGTTGTTGATATATCCGCTTTTGAAGGTGCAAAGGTTGGCAGACTCATTATTCCTGATCATATGTATGGCAGGTTTAAAAAAGCAATCAGCCAAATGCAGTAAACTGTTAACAGAGTCTCTTTATGGGGCTCTGTTTTTTTACTTATCTCCCATCAAAACTCATATTTATCCTGTAATCATATTAAAAAATAATAATAAAGGAGGAAAACAATATGGAATTACAGATCATTAAAACAGAAGGATATGTCAAAGGAGAAACTTGTGAACAGGAACCAGTGTTCACAGCTGATAATGACACACTTATCAAGTGCACACCAAATGATCAAAAAACAATTATCATTCCAAAGGGCATAAAAACTATTGGCAGAGCGTGTTTTGCAGGAACTAATGTAGAAGAAGTCGTTCTGCCAGAGGGAATTGAGACTATTGATTCTGATGCTTTTAATTTTTGCACCAAGCTTAAAAAAATCAATTTCCCAGAGACGCTCAAAGTTATTAGTTATGGAGCTTTCAGTGGATGCTTTCTTCTGGAGACAGTTATATTGCCTAAAGTGATGAAGGAAATTAACAACTATGCATTTTATACTGCAGGTATTAAACATCTGACTCTCCCAGAAAAAGTCAGTTCAGTTGGAATCAAAATATTTGCCAAAACAGACATTGAAACAACTGATATTCCTGAAAGCTTCACACTCGGTTCAGAAATGTTTGCAGGATGCCAGAAGCTTCGTAGCGTTAATCTTCTTGGCAACCACATCACAATTCCAGAAAGATGCTTCAGTGATTGTATTAATCTGACAGAAATTGATATAACAAAGGCTGCTCTCATAAAAGATGAAGCATTCCGCAGATGCCAAAATCTGTCAGTAAGCACTATCCCGGCTGATACATTTGTTGCAGTAAGTGCGTTTGAGGAATCAGGTGCTACAGACGTAGTCATTGAAGACATCTCTAAAGTCTGCAACAGGGTATTTGCCGACTGTAAATCTCTGAAAAAGCTGACAATTAATGTTGCTGACGGACCAACATCCGTATCAAGCGCATTGGTTAAAGGATGTAAAAATTTACAAACAGTTGTATTTACAGGACGTACCAAAAATCTGACTGTTATAGAAGCTGCTGCATTCAAGGAAACAAAAAATCTGAATGCAATTTCATTGCCTGACACAATCAAAACGATCAGCAAAGAAGCTTTCTATAACAGTGGCATTGAAAATATTCATCTGCCTGAAGGCCTCAAGCAGATAGGAACAATGGCGTTTGCAAAAAACGGATTAAAAAACATTGTCATTCCTAATAAGATAAAAAAGCTTGGGGACTATGCATTTCGTAACTGCGAAGAATTAACAGAAGTTACCCTGCCGGAATCAGTTACCAAAATTCCAGCAGGAATTTTTGAAGACTGCTACAGTTTAAAAACGGTAAATGCACCGAACGTTGACACTGTTTGCGAACATGCATTTTATAGTTGTAAAAATCTGGAAACATTTGATTTTAGCAAGCTGCAGTCATTGGAATGTATGGCGTTTGCTTATACAGGCATTCATGAAGCTATTTTTTCTGACAGACTTGTAAATCTTGAAGCGGCAATATTTTCAAGCTGCAATAATCTTCAGACAGTAGACATGAAAGCCTGCAAAATACAAAAAATCCCTTGTCAGTGCTTCTGTTTCTGCAACAAATTAAAGGATATTCAGCTCCCTCAGGATGTTATAGCTTTTGATATTGGCTGTTTCCTTAGAGCAAAGATCAACAAACTTGTCATAAACACAGGTACATATGTAGATGATAATGCTTTTGGCAAATCATTTATTAATGAATTAGTATTTGCTGATGACACTAATTGCCTGACAAAAACAGTCGTTCATCCTCTTGCGCTTGAAAATGCAGAGGTTGGCAAACTTGCTATACCTGATCATATGTATGACAGATTTAAGGATGCAATTGATAAGATACAGTAAACTGTTAACAGAGTCTCTTTATGGGGCTCTGTTTTTTTATTCATCTTCTATCAAAACTCATATTTATTCTGTAGCTAATTTTCATATTTCAAATAATAATAAAGGAGGAAAAATATGGAACTAATAATTAAAGAAACAGAAGGATATGTAAAAAAGGAAACTTGTGAGCAGAAACCAGTGTTTACAATTAATAAGGACATGCTTATTAAGTGCACACCAAATGGTTGCAAAAAGATAGCAATCCCAACAGGCATAAAGACTATTGGAAAAGACTGTTTTACAGGAACTGATGTAGAAGAAGTAATTCTGCCGGAAGGAATTGAACGCATTGAGCCCTGTGCATTTGCAAACTGCACTGAGCTTAAAAAGATTAACTTCCCTAAAACACTTAATGTCATAAAGGACAGGGCCTTTTTAAATTGTCATCTACTTACAAAAGTTATTCTTCCAGAAATGCTTGCAGAACTAGGTGATTATGCTTTTTATGATACAGGCATCAAACAGCTGGTCCTACCAAAAAGAGTAGCATCAACGGGAATCAGTGTATTTAGTTCCATCAAAATTGAAACCATTGATATTCCGAAGGATTTCACCCTTGGTAAGAGCATGTTCTTTATCTGTCAAAATCTTCGCACTGTTAATTTTGAAGCAGACTGGGTGACTATTCCAGAAAGATGCTTCTACCACTGCACCAGCCTGACAGAAATAGATATAAGCAAAGCATGGTTCATAAAAGACTCTGCCTTCCTTAAGTGTTACAGCCTGTCAGTAAGTACTATTCCCGCCTATGCTTATGTCGAAGCACATGCATTTTCGGAAACAGGTGTCACAGACGTAACTATTGAAGACATTTCAAAGATTGGCAAAAGTGCCTTTGCTGAATGTAATTCTTTAAAGAAGCTGACAATCAATGTCACTGACGGGCTTGAAGCTGCTAACGGATTATCCGTTCCTGAAGAATTGGTGCGTGAATGCAGAAATTTGCAGACAGTTGTTTTTACAGGACACACCGAGAACCTGTCAAGTATCAAAAATGCAGCATTCAAGAACACAGAAATGCTGACAGAAATCAGTCTGCCTGACAATATCTGTCTGATTGAAGATTATGCTTTCTACAATAGCAGCATTAAGAACATCCGTCTGCCTGAAAACCTTGAACAGATAGGCAATTATGCATTTTCAATGTCAAACTTGGAAAGCATTACTGTTCCGGATAAAGTTACAAAACTTGGCAAAGGAGTGTTTAACAGCTGTTATAAGTTAACAGAAGCCGTCCTGCCGGAATTAATTACAGCAATCCCGGACGAAACTTTCTTAGCCTGTCACAAGTTGAAAATGGTGCATGTATCAGGCATAAGTACTGTTGGAGACAGAACTTTCTACCACTGCAAGGCATTAAAAGTATTTGATTTCAGTCAAATCAAAAGACTTGAAAACATGGCATTTGCGGAAACGGGAATTCACGAAGCAGTATTTTCCAATAAGCTTACAAAGCTTCAACCATCATCATTCTGTGACTGCAAAGATCTTCAGACAGTTGACATGTCAGCCTGCAATAAGCTCAAAACAATACCATCATATTGTTTTGAGAGCTGCAGCAAATTGACAAATGTTAAGTTTCCGTCAAATGTCTGTAAGTTCGGCGATGGTTGCTTTGATTCAGTAAAGTTTGACAGACTTGTAATAACAGCCGGAACGCGTATTGATTACCATGCATTCTATAAAGTATCTATCAATGAACTGGAATTTATTGATGATACCGATGAGTTTGTAAAAACTGTTGTTGACATATTAGCTTTTGAAGGCGCAAAAGTCGGCCGGTTAATCATACCTGATCATATGTATGACAGATTCAAGGATGCAATCAGTCGAATACAGTAAACCGTTAACAGAGTCTCTTTATGGGGCTCTGTTTTTATAATACAAAAAAGACGCCTCATTAATAAGACGTCTTTTTGGTTACATTATTTAGTTTTTTAGGTTTTAATCTTCAGAAGAATCAAGGATGGCCTCGATTTCTGCTTCTGTTTTTTGGAATCCATTTGCTAGATCCTTAACTGACGTTCCATTTTTCGCCATTCTCTTAATTGCATCAACTGCGAATTTATCAACAGCTTCCTGATTGTATTTCTCCATAACATCACACATAACATCGAGACCTCCTTTCGTTTCTTTTAGTCTCTTTACTTCACTTGACAGCTCAGGGAACTTAGGATTGTCAACTCTTTCCGCTAAGAAACAAGCCATAAGCTCTGATATATCACTTCCATCGTTCACAGCTGTATTAACGAATATTTCTCTTAATCCGTCATCTACGTATGTTCCGGTTTCCCTTATCATCTTGTCAACGTGATATATCGTTTTACCCTGCTTGAATACGTCAAACTGGGAAATGTAAACAATGCATACATCTTTAACCTTTTCGAACTTGGTTCCCGGATCGGAATTGATTGCTGTGATAACCGACGCATTGAAGCGAGCACGCCTCAGGTGGTCATCATTATCAGACCTTTGCACTTCAATATTGCACTTTTCACCTGTGCCTAGTGTACATAACGCATCCAGCCTTACTGATCTGCCGTAGATGTTGCGCTCACTGTTCTGAGTAATAACATCATTTACAACGAGTTTATCATCCTCCAGTATTACCCTTAGGATTTCCTGACAAACTTTTGGATTTTGAGCCAGCACCTCAAAGAACACATCATCAATGGGCCTAAGTTTTGCAACTCTTGCCTTCTTTTCATCTTCTGTTAATCCCATATTGTTATCTCCTTTCTTAATTCATGTTATTAACTACGTAATTAAGATGGAGTTTATACATTTACTACATAGTAGATATTTATTTTTATGAACAACTTTACCCTACATTCAGTTTGTACAAAATTAATACTTTTTGTTCCTATAGTTATTATATCACGAACTCTTCGTTTTTACTACACTCTTTTACTCATCTTTCATCAAAACTCATATTTATCCTGTAACTAATTTTCATATTTCAAATAACAATAAAGGAGGAAAAACAATATGAAAGTAAACATTATTAAAACAGGTACAATTAGCAGCAAAACAGATGAATTTGTTATAGAAAATAATATTCTATACGAGTGTAATCTTACAGGTACAGTTGTTGTGCCAAAGAATGTTACCGAGATAAAGGCAACAGCATTTTCCAATAAGACTAACATAACCAAGGTGGTACTGCCAGAGGGACTCAAAACGATTGGAACCAATATATTCATTGGATGTACAAGCCTTGAGGAAGTTATCATTCCTGAAAGTGTTGAAGCTATTGAAGATCAGGCATTTTTCGGATGTAAAAAGCTAAAAAAGGTCCATCTTCCAAAAAATCTTAAGCGTCTTTGCATTAAAGCTTTTACAGATTCAGGATTGGAATCAGTGGACCTGCCGGAACACCCTGATTACGTTAGTTCATATGTGTTTGCAAACTCACAGCTGCATCAGGTAACAATCCCTGCAAATTTTCCGCTTACAATGGCAATGTTTGATGAATGCAAGAACCTTGAAGCTGTTACGTTTGAAGGAACGGACATAAAGGTTCCGGACATATGTTTCAAGCTTTGTAAAAAGCTTAAAAACATTAACCTTCGTAGCATCAAGACTGTTGGCAAAGGTGGCTTCTCGGGATGCGAATCTCTTGATTTTGATATTCTGCCAAAGGATATCCGTGTCAACGACAGTGCTTTCTCAGGATGTGGAATAAAACACATCACTGTAGAAAACTTGAATTCCATTGAGGGAACAGAAAAAGTCTTCTATAACTGTCGTCAGCTGACAGAAGCTGTTATTGAAGTAAGAGGTGCAAACATCCCACAGGATGTCAAAGAAGTCCCAATAAAACTGTTTTCACGATGTAGCAGTCTTGAAAAAGTTCTGTTTACAGGAATGACTGGCAAAATTACCTCTATTGGTTTTGCTGCGTTTGCGGATACAGCCTTAAAAGAATTCACAATTCCAGAGAATGTTAAGAAAATAGGCAACATGGCATTCTTCAAAACAGAACAACTGACAGAAATTACCCTGCCTGAGAAACTAAAAACAATTGGCAGACAGACTTTTTCCGAATCTGGCCTTAAGAGTATTACTCTTCCAGACTCAGTAGAGTTCACAGAAACTGAATGTTTCAGGGACTGTTATAATCTTGAAGAAGTAACACTTCCTGCAAAAGAATTTGTGGTTCCAGACGGAATGTTCATGAACTGTACAGCCCTTAAAAAGGTAAATAATGCAGACAAGATTGTTCAGCTGGGTAAATATGCGTTTTATGGTGCAAACAGTCTCAAGCAGGTTGATCTTTCATCTGCAGTTAACATTGGCGGAAGTGCTTTTGAATGCAGCGGACTCACATCAGTCAAACTGTCAAAATGCTGTACAACTCTTGATATGAATGCTTTCTACAAGTGCAAAAACCTTAAGCTGGCAGACTTATCAGAAAGTTCCATTGAGTATTTTGCACCTTATATCTTTTACAGATGCGGTGAAAGTCAACACATGACAGAAATTATCCTGCCGGATAAAGTCTGGAATGTAGATGAATGTGCATTTGTTGAATGTTATATTAAGAACCTGAATATTGCAGCAACTGCTTCATGGAAGAATGTAATGATCAGCGAAAACGCGTTCATAGAATCCAATATCGACGTGCTGACTTTTGTAGACAATCCTGACGGCCATGTTTATCTCAACGAAAGCGCTTTTAAGAATGCTTTTATCGGTGAGCTCACCATCCCGGATTACTTGTATGACAAATATAAGAACGTCTGGGATAATGTCAAGTCTGTATGGGACGATGTGGATAAGTAAACAAATAAAAGGAGCGGCAAATAATGCTGCTCCTTTTTTATTACGATGCCTTTTTTGCACAGTAACATGTCTCAATGTATGCTCTCTTTGCAGATCCTTTGGTAACAGTTTTCATCACTGCCTGAATAAACATTTCTTCATCAGGGATTGATATTGAATACCGTTCATTGGTTTTTACATTCCAAAGAATTCCTTTTTTCAACCCAAATGCTACCATGTAAACAGCACACTGTAAAAAATGTTTGTGTTCCAGCTCGTTGACAAACTTAAGCTCAAATACAATGTTATTCTTGATAACGTCCGGTCTTCCACAAATACAGTATGGCACATCTGACGCGTCAGAAAGGTTCATGGTAAAGTCCTGCTGCACGTTTTCGTTACCAGTAAACTCGGTAGCAAGTCTTTTGTGAATAGCCTCAGACTGTTCATCTGTGATAAACGGCGGTTTTACCTGACAATAATATCTGTCCTGCTTGGTCTCATATGCAGTAAGGAATAATACCTTGTCTTCCATGGTTGCACCGGGTTTCAGCTGAAGCAGTGCTTTGTCATCATGAAAATCCTTTACGTATTCTATCTGCTGCATAATATCATACTTCTTGAAAAAGCTGGCTTCCTGATAAATGCCTATGCACGGCGACAGGTCAATCATGCAGTCAGTTGAGTCAATATCAATAACTGTATTGTCAGAACGTCTTATTTTACGTTTCCTTATTAACGAATAACAGTCTTCAATATCCTCATCATATTTAAAATCAAACATCTCGCTTACCTGAAATGCCCTTAAATACTCTTTTCTTGTCTTAAATGGTACTGACAATATATCTTCAGATAATACCTGATTTGGATCATTGGCAACAATGATTATCTGCTGTTTTCCCCTGCTCATTGCAACACAGAAAATATTCCTGAGTATCTCATATTTTGTATCAGGTGCAAGACTTCTTGATGACCAATAGTCAAGGGTGTAATCAAATACCACACATATCTTTCGCTCCAGTCCCTTGCTGCCATCAAATGTTGTGAAAATAGCAGTTGATTTTGTAGGCTCTGTTGCTCCACCCGAATCCCTGTCATTAATGCTTGCGTAAACAGTTCTTTTGTTAAAACGGCTTGGATATTTTCTCTCCAATTCATTTAACACTGATGCCATCAGCCCGTCACGCTTGCCAAGACATAATATGTCAGCAGGATTCTGGGAAGCAAGAAAACTGACGGTATCGTCCAGCGCCATTGTTCTGACTGTACAATTTTTGTTTACACCGTTGATAGGTTTCTCCCATATGCGGCCAAGACGTGCTGCAAGAGGTGCAGATAAACGAAAACACTGTGTAAACGATACTCTCTCAAAGTCTTCAAGAAAATCACTGATGAATTCTGCCGCATTAAGCGTTGTTTTATCATAAATCTTCTGCTTCATATCGCCAACAGCAACAATTTGTATGCCAGGATTCTGGTCCTTAATACACTCAAGCATCTCGGAAATCTCCCTGTCAATGTCCTGATACTCATCAATAACTAAAAGATCATACCTTGGAATAACAATCTTCTCACTATTTGCAAGCAGAGTCTGTATGAGCTCAGCAACACCTGAGGATATACCTGCATTTCTGAGTATCATGGAAGCAAAGCCATGATAGTTGGTAACAGTTACATTGTTTTCAGTAATTTTGCTCTTGGCATCCACCTTTAAAAGTCTGTTGTAGGTAAGATATAGTATCTGTTTGTCAGTCATCTCATTACAAAGAGTCTGAATTGTAGTTGTCTTTCCGCTTCCAATGCATGCGTCAACAAGTACATTCCTACCCTCTTTTGCAAGCGCAATCATCTGCTGCTGCTCTTCTGACAAATCCGATACCTTTGCTGCTTCAGACGGTATCCATTCAGCAAATCTCCTGCCATCATTGCCCGTATAATACCATTTCTTCTTTTCAAAATCCCATCTGGCACCAAGTCTCTTGGCTCTGTCTTTATCATCAAACGGCACCATGAGATAATGCCTGTCCTGTATCCATCTTTCCGCCATTAATCTTCTCTCCTTTGTCTAAAACGATCCTATATAATAAATATGGGTTCCGCTGTGAACAGGTAAATCTGTCAGTAATTTGAAAAGACCAAATTACTTTTTACACGGTAATTCCCATCAAATTAATCTTTTTCATATATAATATTTACAAAGAAGATTTTGTCCAAAAATAATTGCAGATTTCTTTAGACAAATGAAAGATATTATAAATAAATGTGCAGAATATTCAGTAGCTTCTCTTACAGAAATTACACAAAAACAGATGCCGTGGAAAACAAATTATATCAGAAACGAGCACAGGATTATTCCAAATGAAGACATAAAGAGATACTTTGAAACATAAAAAAAAGGTATAGTTAACAGCTATACCCTTTACTAATATTATGCTATTATGCTTTCTATCTTACTCTACATTGTACCAGTACCCATCTTTGATAACAATGTAAAGTCTATTATCATCTTCTGATGTAACATTAACATATGCTTCTCCCTCATCATTTACATTTACAACAATTTTAATACGTTCATTTACATATTTCTCAGTCCATGTTGTAAATATATTTGGACCAATGAAATAATCAGCAATTAATGGATAAGATACATAATTATCCAGAGAAGTCTCAGCATTAATAGGTGAGGTATCGTCGTAAAAAAGACCCTTTTTATTATCAGGCGTAACAGTTGAAAATGGATGGATATCATCCTCACTCATCTTTGCAAGCTTGTTTAAAAATCCAATAAATGCTACAGTTTCTGTATTAATTCCCATTGTTTTTCTCCTTATCTTCTACATCTTACACTTCCACCAGCATCTATATCTCCTGACACATTACCACAAGTTACAGAACTACCAGCATCTATATCTCCTTTGACGTCTCTACCGACTTCACAACTACCACCGCAATCAATGTTTCCTGAATTGCCGTGAATTTCTACTAATCCTCTACTGATCCGTATTTTATTTACATCGCCTTCGATGGTTACTTTAATATTACCACTATTGCATTCCTGAACTATATCGCCATCTACAATAACCTTTCCATTGTTAATGATAACATTAGTTCCTGAACATGCGATTGTTTTTCCATTAATATTTATTCTGTTCATAGATTTTTCTCCTTATCTTCTTCATATAGCCATTGTTCATACTCCTCGCCGTTTGCAGACACATCTGTCACGACAATTGGCTGTCTATTCTTTATTTCTTCAATAATCTCGTCAGCAAGCTTAATCGCCATAAATGCCACCTTTCATATGCAAAAGGCAGGAAAATTAATTCCTGCCCATGTTTCTTTTCCTACTCGCTGTCTTTGTCAGCATCATCCAACTATACTACTCACGTAGCATCCTGCAACTCCAGCAAAGAAACCCAATACGCCTATAATAATAAGGCATACTCCTCCTTTTTTGCCAATGTCGTCCGTTTCGTTTGCAACTGTATGCACAATCCCAAATACAAAAAATACAAAACCCGCTAACATGGCTAAAAATGCCAAAGTCTGAATGAATTGTTTCGTTGCTATAATAATTCCACTCCTTTTTTTTATTTATCCGAATCAGCATCCTTTGTAACAACAGTATCGCTGCTCTGTACTGTTACCCATCCATGTTTGAGTCTTGCCT
>ERZ1034847.140-NODE-140-length-40854-cov-69.906566_pt1 | contig 40854 bp, 48 predicted proteins | sample MGYA00520633_ERZ1034847 | MGnify/ENA primary metagenome ERZ1034847 (study PRJEB33766, sample SAMN09781732) | gut metagenome | biome: gut microbiome | host: Homo sapiens | place: Madagascar | study: EMG produced TPA metagenomics assembly of the PRJNA485056 data... | reverse complement strand
ATCTGCCTTACAAGCAGAGGGTCAGCGGTTCGATCCCGTTAACTCCCATTAAGAACTTTATATGCGGGTGTAGTTTAGTGGTAAAACTACAGCCTTCCAAGCTGTTGTCGCGAGTTCGATTCTCGTCACCCGCTTTATATCATTGGTTATCCAAGTTTTCTTGGGCGCATAGCTCAGCTGGTTAGAGCGCACGCCTGATAAGCGTGAGGTCGGTGGTTCGAGTCCACTTGTGCCCATTAGAAATATGGTCCGTTGGTCAAGGGGTTAAGACACCGCCTTTTCACGGCGGTAACACGGGTTCGAATCCCGTACGGACTATTATAATTTGGAGGATTACCCAAGTCCGGCTGAAGGGAACGGTCTTGAAAACCGTCAGGCGTGTAAAAGCGTGCGTGGGTTCGAATCCCACATCCTCCTTTAATATTGTTGACGCGGGATGGAGCAGCTAGGTAGCTCGTCGGGCTCATAACCCGAAGGTCGTAGGTTCAAATCCTGCTCCCGCAATAGAAGGCTCGGTAGCTCAGTTGGTAGAGCAATGGATTGAAGCTCCATGTGTCGGCGGTTCGATTCCGTCTCGCGCCATTAATTTTATATTTTTAGGAAGGGTAGCGAAGAGGCTAAACGCGGCGGACTGTAAATCCGCTCCTTCGGGTTCGGGGGTTCGAATCCCTCCCCTTCCATATTACGGGCATAGTTTAAAGGTAGAACTAAGGTCTCCAAAACCTTCAGTGTGGGTTCAATTCCTACTGCCCGTGTTGACGTTGTGGCGAATGTGGTGAAGTGGTTAACACACCAGATTGTGGCTCTGGCACGCGTGGGTTCGATTCCCATCATTCGCCTTTCTATTATTGGGGTATAGCCAAGCGGTAAGGCAAGGGACTTTGACTCCCTCATGCGTTGGTTCGAATCCAGCTACCCCAGTTTATTTGCCGGCGTGGCGGAATTGGCAGACGCGCTGGACTCAAAATCCAGTGTCCGCAAGGACGTGCCGGTTCGACCCCGGCCGCCGGTATAATATAGCAAAAAAGCCCCAACCAATAGGGCTTTTTTGCTATATTTCTGTAATTTGTCGAGAATAATGGGATTTTTTAGATTAATAATTTTCTGAGTGTGTCTAAAGGAGATATTTAGAGGGTAAGATTGGGTTGTTTTTGAAATTTTGCTTCACTAAGAAGAACTTATATGGTATTTGTCAATTATAGTAGTTTACATGACTTAAGCTTTAGCGAGAACAACTTTTGTTCTCGCTTTTTAATGTTTAATTTTAAAATATAATATGTTCTTAAGACTGAAAATTGTATCTTTTAGGGGGTGTCAGTTATTCAAAGCGTAAATTATGCTACTGCTTTTATTATAATTGACTTTAGATAAGAAGGAATATATATCATTGAATAATGTTTGGGTGATGATGTTCGTAATGTTAAAAATTTATGGTTTTTGGGAAGAATGTGGATATTTTAGTTTATCTTCTAAAATTATTTGATATAATAAATGTAATATTTTAAAAGGATTATTGAATGGCTATTATTGAAAAGGCACCAGCTAAGATTAATTTGGGGCTAGATATTATAGGAAAACGACCAGATGGTTATCATGATTTATCTATGATTATGGTTAGTGTTGATTTGAATGACTATATTATGGTTTCTGAAATTGATGGAAGTGAGATTGTGGTTGAGTCTGATAATCATAAAATGCCCTTAAATGGTAAAAATGACGTTTTTAAGGCTGCTAAATTGATTCGTGAGGCTTGTCAGATTGATTCAGGAGTTAAGATTGAATTGAAAAAATCAATTCCTATTTGTGCTGGTCTAGGTGGTGGTTCAACAGACGCTGCTGCTACAATTCGAGCTTTGGATAAATTATGGCAGCTTAATCTTTCTAAGAATGAGATGATTGATGTTGGATTTCAAATAGGGAGTGATGTTCCGTACTGTCTGGAGGCAGGCTGTGCGTGTATTTCTGGTAAGGGAGAGATTGTAGAATATCTTGATTATCAATTATCAGCTTGGGTTGTTTTGGTGAAACCTGAGTTTGGTGTTTCAACACGTACGGTTTTTCCTGAGATTGATTGTAAGACGATTTCACGTGTAGACATTGCTTCGTTACGAGAGGCGGTGCTTGCTAAGGATTACGAAAAAATGATTGCATATATGGGAAATTCTTTGGAGGATATTACCATTAAGCGCAAGCCATTTATTCAAAAAATCAAGGATCGGATGATGAGTTGTGGGGCAGATGTTGCTTTGATGACGGGAAGTGGTCCGACAGTTTATGCTTTGTGTCGTTCGGAAAAAAAAGCCGACCGTCTGGTCAATAGTATGCGTGGTTTTTGTAAGGAAGTTTACAAAGTTCGTATTTTATAGAGGAAAGAGTCAAGTCATTGATTCTTTTTTTAGTTTTTGATATAATTAACTGGTTAATGAAATGAGGTGTGAAATATGCAGCTAGAGAAGCAAGTAGATAAGTTAGTAAATCAAATTTTGTTGAAATCAGAAAATCAGCATGAATTGTTGTTTGGTGATTGTCAGAGTGGTGTAGCCATAACAAATACTCAAGAGCATATCTTAATGCTTCTGTCACATGAACGTTTGACAAATTCTGATTTGGCAAAACGTTTGAATATTAGTCAGGCGGCAGTAACGAAGGCAATTAAGTATTTGGTGAGTCAAGGAATGTTAGCGTCTGTGAAAAATAAAGAGGATGCGCGAGTGACCTATTTTGAATTGACAGACATTGCTAAGCCAGTTGCCAAGGAGCATACTCATCATCATGATGCAACATTGGCTGTTTATAAAAATTTATTTAACCAGTTTTCTGAAGACGAACAAGACGTTATTGCACGATTTTTGAAGGTCTTTTCAGATGAGTTAGAAGGGCGAGAATGAGATATATTACTGTAGAAGATTTGTCTTTTCAATATGATAACGAGCCAGTTTTAGAAGGAATTAACTATCATCTTGATAGTGGAGAATTTGTCACTTTAACAGGTGAAAACGGTGCTGCCAAATCTACGTTGGTAAAGGCGACATTAGGTATTTTGACACTAAAGAGTGGTCAAGTAACCATTTCAAAAACGAATAAAGAGGGTAAGAAGCTCCGCATTGCTTATTTACCACAGCAAATTGCGAGTTTTAACGCAGGTTTTCCATCAACGGTTTATGAATTTGTGAAATCAGGGCGTTATCCAAGGAATGGTTGGTTTCGTCGTCTGACCAAGCATGATGACGAGCATGTCAAGATTAGCTTAGAATCTGTTGGCATGTGGGAAAATCGTCATAAGAGAATTGGTAGTTTGTCAGGTGGGCAAAAACAGCGTGTTGTTATTGCTAGAATTTTTGCATCTGATCCTGATATTTTTATTTTGGATGAACCAACTACTGGTATGGATGCTGGAACGACAGAAACTTTTTATGAGTTGATGCATCATAGTGCGCATAAACATGGAAAGTCTGTTTTAATGATTACTCATGATCCAGATGAGGTAAAACATTATGCTGACCGTAACATTCATTTGGTACGTAATCAAAAGATGCCATGGCGTTGTTTTAATGTGCATGGTACTGATGTGAAAGGGGCTACTGATGTTGATTGAAATATTTTCTTATGATTTTATGCAACGTGCTATTATGGCAGTAATTGCTATTAGTATTTTTGCCCCAATTTTAGGAATTTTCCTTATCCTACGTCATCAAAGTTTAATGAGTGATACGCTTAGCCACGTTTCTTTGGCCGGTGTTGCCTTAGGCATTTTGCTTGGGACTTCAATAACTTGGTCAACGATTCTTATTGTCACGATTGCTGCGGTTATTTTGGAGTACTTGCAGACGGTTTATAAGCATTATGTTGAAATTTCAACAGCTATTTTAATGTCGCTTGGTTTGGCGATTTCGTTGATTGTGACGAGTAAGTCTGAAAATGGTAGTAGTGTTAATTTGGACCAATATTTGTTTGGTTCGATTATTACGATAAATATGGTGCAGGTAATTGCGTTGTTTGCCATTGCAGTTGTTGTTGTGCTTCTAACGATTTTATTTATTAGACCGATGTACATTTTGACATTTGATGAGGAGACCGCTTTTGTTGATGGTTTGCCTGTCCGTTTAATGTCTGTTCTCTTTAATATTGTGACAGGGATTGCGATTGCTTTGACAATTCCTGCGGCTGGAGCTCTTTTAGTTTCAACGATTATGGTTTTGCCAGCAAGTATTGCTATGCGCTTGGGGAAGAATTTTAAATCAGTCATTCTTATTGGCGTAATCGTTGGTTTTATTGGTATGGTGGCTGGTATTATCACGTCTTACTACTGGGAAACACCTGCGAGTGCAACCATTACGGTTATTTTTGTGGGAATTTTCCTTTTGGTGAATTTATTTAATATGATTCTTCATCGTAATAGCTAAAAAAGAGGAGCCGCCCCTCTTTTTTGCTGTTATAAAAAACAGACACCCAATGGTGCCTGTAAAGATTGTGCTAATTAGTATGTTAACACGAAGTATTTTTTCTTATTTGCTATCTAAAAGCCTATAATATCAACGTTTGAGGGGTGTTTTTAGGTCTATTGTTTTGAATTTACTCCCCTTTTTGTGGACTTTTATAAATTTTGGAGAGCTTTTTCATAATATAGTACCGCCTCTTTTTCTTTCTCTTTTGATAAATGACTGTAAGTATCCATAGTCATGGCTAACGTTGCATGTCCTAGGCGGTGTTGTAATTCCTTATAGCCAATTCCAGCATTTAGCAATAAACTAGCGTGTGTGTGTCTGAAAGCGTGAAAGGTAAATTGTGGTATACCTGCTTCCTTGCAACGGTGTCTAAGTGACTTGGTTCTAGCGTCACTGTTTGGGTATTGTGATATTGTTGTAGAGAAGACCAAGGCAGGAGCAGGCGCACCAATCTCCATAAATGATTGGCGTTGTCTGTTTCTGTACTGTTTGAGCATGAGAATAGTTTTATTATCTATACTGATAATTCTAATTCCTGCTTTGCTTTTAGGCGTGCCAACCTGTTTTACAATTCGGTTGTAAGTCTTGGTAATGTTGATAGTTGCATTGTCAAAATCAATATCAGACCATTCAAGAGCTACCATCTCCCCATATCGGCAACCAGTAGCAAGTAACAGCTTATACAGTACATTATCATAGTAATAGTTGTAGGCGGTGGGTGCTAGTTGTTCCATGTAGTCTAGAAATGTTTTCAAATCTTCCTTATCGATAAATTTGATACGGTTAGCGCCTGCCTTTTGTGGTCTGGGTAGAATAACCTCACGCGCAGGGTTGAACGGTATCAATTGCATACTAACCCCATATTGCAAGATACGTTTGTTGATTGAGGCAGCTACCCCATAATTAACAATCTTGAAAGCTAGCTTGTTTACCCAGCTTTGTATGTGCGCTATATGTATCTTATTCAGTTGCATATCACCAAACACAGGTAAAATATGGTTCCTCAAAAATTGGCGCGTGTTTACAAGTGTTTGAGGTTTAACCGTCATTTGATAATTTTCTAACCACAAATCAGTAAGTTCTCTGTATGTGGTAACCTCTACTCTTTTGAACACAGTTGCCCCATTAGCTTTGAAATTGCTTTGGGCTTGCTGGGCTTTTGTTTTAACCTCTTTTTTCGTTCGCCCTGTTACAGTCGTTTTAACTTTCTTTCCTGTAATGTTATCTACTCCCAAATAAACATTTGAGCGGTACACTTTTGTACCGTCTTTTTTAATAACTTCTTTGATATTCATGATAAACCTTTCTACAGCAGGCAAGCCATTATTAAAAAGGTTTTAGGTTTATATGAATTGTTGGGATAGCATGTAATAAAGGTATGGAATTCCAAACGGTTAAAATTGGGATAACAGGTTAGAAATACGAGAGAATATTAGAAAATATCAGTGTATGACGTAACAAAACGGTACTCCATATCAGAAAAAAATGTTGGAAAATGTCGGACAAAATGGGCGGTACCTGACTAATCCTTAATATAGAAATAGCGAAATATTGAAATAAACACTACTTATTCAGTAACAAGTGTAGTTTTAGGTACGGTTGCAAATACACGGTGAAATCATAGAAAATCATAGTGTAGAAACCGCTCAAAAAATGAGCGCTACTGTAAGCCAAAATGTAGGCAAATGTTGGCGCGTGGGTTAGTCGGTTTGTTGGTCTATCCTATCATTCATTAGTTGTATATAAATTATCGTTCTGATAATTCTGACTAGGTGAGGAACTAATTTTACCACCAGATAAACTCACTTTTCGCTTAAATAGCTCATCATTAAAATCGATTAACCAAGACATAACGCGTTCTATCTCCCAATTATATGAACCAGATTTTATTATCCCACTTTCCATCATGTAGTTCCGTAGTCTATCCAATACCCTGTTAGCAAGCATAGAATCTGTCATCATCTCATCTACTAGTTTTATGTCGTTTATTCTTTCAATTGCATTCAACATAGAATAATCGGTTGTAAAAGGTTGATTTGGTTCCAAACCTTTATTGAATTCTATATAGTTGCTAACAGCTTTTTGAGTATTTTTATCTGAAATATCTTCTAGTCTTATTTGATTTGTCATAACTTTTGTAGTAAGTTCCATGACATCATCTACCGTAGCATATCCCAACAAATACCCCACAGATACGCCGAAGAAGTCGGCTAATTGCTGGGCTTTGTCTGGTTTGATTTGACTTTCGCCGTTTTCCCACGTCTGAATAGTCCTTAAACCAGCTCCTATATTCTGGGCTAATTCTTTCTGAGTTAGCTTTTTTTCTTTTCTGAGTTCTTTCAATCTATTCATGGCTTTATACCACCTTTCACAATAGATTATAACACAAAAAAGCAAAAAAACTGCATATTTTAAAAAAAAATAAAATAAAAATCGTTGACAACGCAAAATAAACGCGCTAAAATACAAAACATAACGCAAGTAAGTTGCGCACCCTCTCCCTGTACCTTTCAAATCTTTCAATCTATTTAACAGGGAGGTGTTAAATACAGAAAAGGAGGAATCAAAAAATGCTTATCACCTCAGAACAAGCCAAAGCAATCCGCCGAAAGCAAGCAGACAAGCAATTAACTGCTAAACAAGCTAGCTTTGAAATTGGTGTAGTACCAGTTACATATCGCAAGTTATGTAATGGCGGAGAAGTTAAGCCAGTTATTTATCAAAAAGCTATGCAATGGCTAGCGGAAGATTATTAGACCCACGCGCAAAGAAAGGCAGGTCAGAAATGCAAATTATTAAAAAGGAAAAAGGTGAATTTGGGAAAATCAAGATTGATTTTTATTTGAATAAAGATAGAGAAATCTTGGTTACTATAGAACAGCTAGCCCAAGGGTTTGGATACAAGAACCGTAAGGGCATTGAAAGAATGTTAGAACGTAACTCCTATTTAAGAAGTGACGAATATTCAGTTATTGCAAAGGTACCCCACAGCTTGGGGGGTACCCAAGAAACACGTTTATTTAACAAACGGGGCATATTTGAAATTGGTATGTTATCCCGAACAGAAAAGGGAAAAGTATTCAGGGCTTGGCTATATGACTATATAGAGGGATTAGAAAAAGAAAATGCTAACTTCCGTTTACAACGAGCGTTAGAAAGACCTAAACGCTTAGCACTTAACGAAGCTATCAACCGTTGGGAGAACGCCCCTAAAATGGCTTATTCTACTGTTTATAATCTTTTGCTAAAAGGTGTTACGGGCTATAACAAAACACAGCTAACCGCTAAGCGAGGTGGGGAAACTGGTATTGATTGCTTGAATAGTATTGAGTTAGCGCAGTACCAAGCATTAGAGGATATGGCAATAGCTCTAATCAATCTGAATTTTAGCTATCAGGATATCAAAACAATGGTCTTTAGACAAAAAGAAAAGCTCTCACAAGGCGCGTGAAAGCAAACAAAAAAGGCTTAGCAGTCGGCAAACTTACAAGCCTTTAAGTTGGAAATAAAACACGATTAATAAAAAGCAGGCAAGCTATTATTAAAAGGGTTTTAGCAAAGTTTATATAGTTTAATTTTATCAAAGTTAGGCTATTGTGTCCAGACGAAGAGCGATAACTCTTAAAACTACAGATAAAACTACAAGATAATTGGTATGTATAGTAAAAAGCATTAAAAGGCAACAAGAAAAAATCAAAGAAGAAAGGAAATAGCATGGAACTAAAACGAATTGAAGAACTAGGATTTCAAGGGAATTTTCATGATGAATACTTACAAAGCGACTATCATAACAACGATTTAACCGAACAAGAAGAAAGTGATTTAAATTATTATGGCAGTACCATTTTAAGCCAATCACAGAAAGGAAATAGCTTAGGGGAAGTTTATAAAAAAATATTCCTCATGGGTAAAATAGCAGGTATCAAGCAAGAAAGAAGAGGTTAAAGCATGATTTATCAAGAAATTAATTTACCAATCTGGGCGCAGTTGCTTATTATGGCTATTCTTATTTTAATTGGCATTGGAATAGCTAAAATTGAGCCTGTAGAAGCTCCGGAAGAGGTTAAGGAAGAAATACCTGACAACCATGTTAAAGAACGGTATGGGGCTTATATTCAATCGCAGGGACGATATTACAATTAAGGAGACAGGCCATGACAGATAAAGAATTAAATAAAATAGCTGAACTTATCAATGAGCGTGTGACGTTTGCCGAATTAGAAGAATTCAAACACTTGGAAGAGCGAGTGGATAGAATAGTATGGGTTAAAAATCAGATTGCTAAGCTAGATAAAGGAGAAATATTGTTATGACAGATAAAACAAGCGCTAATCTTGCTAAAGTAAGGGCTGAAAAGTTCGGAGAAAACCTATCGGAAGCCTTGGATATTATGATTGATTTTTCGCTAGAAAATAAATTTGATTGTTACAGTATCGAGGAACAAAATCAATTAGAGCGAGTATTGGAAATCTTGACTGATTGCTTCGATATGTGGGATAAAGGTCAGATTATTCTAGTCAGCAAAGAAAGTGAGGATAAGTAATGACATTATCACCGTTACCAGTAAATTATAAGCGCGTGTTAAGACAAATCAAAGTGGGGGCAGGAAATCCAATCACAGGGGCAGAAATAGCCCTAACTTTAAAACTAGAGGAAAGAACGGTAAAGAAGATTATCAACCAACTAATCACAAGATATGGTATTCCTATTGTTGGTGTTAGACATGGTTTTAATCGTGGCTATTTTATTCCAGAAGATAAAGCTGAATTATTGGACGGTGCTAAATCTTTCTACAATCAATTACAAGACGAACAGAAGCGATTAAATGTTCTAATGAATGCTGAACCAGAAGAATATACGCAACTTATCAAGGAGCTGTTAGAGGGGGTATAAGTATGTTTAGTTTGAGCAGAGAGAGCGAGAACAGTCTCAAACGTGGCATATTAAAGCTAATACAAGACTTTCTACAGTCGTATTTTAAACCAAAGCCACGGCTATTAGGACTAATCACACAAGATGAGTTGCAAACAGAGTTAAATATCAAGTATGGCACGGTGAAGCGTTGGGAAGAAGCTGGGCTAAAACGATACATCCCACCAATCGAAGGCACGCGCACCGTATTCTACAAAATTGATGACGTTTTAATATTTTTAGGAGTAAAAAAATGATTGATGACATTATACCAGAATTAAATGACCTACAGACGTTAGCAACTGTAGCTTTGGCTGATGATAATTTGAACACTAGTCAAGCAGTTTTACGAATGATTGAACAAAAAATACCACAGGTTATTGAAATTTTAGAGGAGCTGGATAATGGGAAGATATAATATACACCCCGCACAAGGTGGCGGACATTATCACGAAGAAAAGAAAATACAGAGACCGTCGCCCTACATTGGAACAACAAAAAGAGCGAAAGAGAATTAAAAAATTGAAAAAGAAACGAAGAAGAGGGTATTAGTATGTACCAATTCATTAACTTACAAATCAATAAGCAGATTTTGCCTTTGTTTTGCTTTTTAAAGGACAATCCAACACGAACCATAGCCACAGACAACCATGTTATGATGACCTACTATCAACCCCCAGACTTTTATATCGTGCCATTTAGCTATAAAGGTATTACGGTAACCGTAACCGCCACAGACAACCTAGAAAGCTATTTAGAGGACGGTTGGCAGGTTGCTAGGGATTATCAGATAGCAAGCGTACAAGACAAGCTAGCGGACGTATTAGACGAGTTAGAACATGAATACCTAAATAGGCAGAGAGCAGGAAGTCCACTAGCTATTAATGGCGTTGTGTACCATTGGATAGCGTACGGTTTATCCAACACAGAAGATATTATAACCTTTGTTAAGTTATTCTATCTGAACGGCTATTCATACGAGCAAATAACACAGTTGTATACTAGCTTAACCAAAAACAATAACCTTAATAGCTGTTTTCTAAACACAATTAATACGATTTTTAAGGAGGAACTGAATGAGCGAATTTTTAGAACGGCTTAACAAAGAAGTGCCAGATATTAACCAAGGCGTAGATTTACAGACATTACAGAAAGAGCAGACAGAAGCAGAAGAGACAGAGCCACCCAAAACCATGGCAGAACTGTATGATTTATTGTATCAGCTAGGTTGCGCGTGGCGAAAAGAAAATACCTATATTGTTAACGAGGGACAAAAAAACGAACGTACGGTCACACCACAGCCTAATGTATCTACAGTTGCTAAAGTATTGAAAAAGCATTGTCATTTTACTTTTATTGGAGAAGGTGCAATTAGTGACGTTAGCAAGTTGTATATGTACCATTTAGACCTAGGTTACTATGTATCAAGTGATGATATTTTTAGAAAATTGTTATTAAAGTATGACAACCGCCTGACTTCTCATAGATTTTTCAACGAATTAATAGCTTATATCCGTACAGAAACCAAAATACAGCCACCATTAAGCGACTATCGCTATATTCCAGTGGCTAACGGCGTATATAATATCAAAACAAAGCAATTAGAAAAGTTTAGCCCTAAATTCATTATTACAAGTAAGATTAAAACTTCTTACAATCCATTTGCCAAGAAGCCAATTTTAGGCGGTTGGTTTGACTTTGATAAATGGCTTGATACGTTGGCTTGTAATGATAAAGAGCTTGTAACGCTCTTATGGCAGGTCATGAATGAGGCTATCAATCCGAACCGAACACGTAAAAAAATGGTGTTGCTTGTCGGTGACGGTAACAACGGAAAAGGAACTTTCCAAGCCTTGCTAGAAAACTTAATAGGCAGGGAGAACATAAGCAATCTAAAACCCGACCAATTTGGAAAAGAATTCTATTTAGGAGCGCTTGAGGGGAAAGTATGTAATATTGGTGATGACATATCCAATAAGTACCTTGATGAAGTATCCGACCTCATGAGTATTGTCAGCGGTGACCCTGTACAGGTCAATAAGAAAGGTAAGCAACCAATTGAGGCACGTTTTAAGCTTTTGTGTATCTTTTCAGGAAACGACCTACCAAGTGCTAGAAATAAAACGATGGGCTGGTATAGGCGCTTGTGTATCATTCCTTTCAATGCTGATTTTAACGGTGAGACAGAACGCCCTGAAATCAAAGACGAGTTTATCAGAGACAAAACATTATTAGAATGGGTATTATTCCAGATTTTAAACATGGCTGATTTTGACAAATTCATAGAACCTAAAGCAGTACAGGAAATGTTGACGGAATACAAGAATAGCAATGATTATATTAAGGTCTGGGTGGAAAACTACTATATTCCAAACGGTTGGCACGAGGTTAACCACGTACCAATGTTTTTAGCACGGAACAAGCTTAAAGAATTCGCCGAGGACATAGGCATAGATAAGCCAAAGCTAGGACAATTCGGTAAGGCTGTTATCATAGAACTAGAAAGGAATACAGGCAACAAATACAAAGCAGATAATGGTACAGTTAGGCGAGAATTTTATGACATCTTAGACCCTTGTGGCTTTCAACGTGATAGATTTTTTAACGGCATTTGGGGTATTAAAATGATTGAAAAATAGCAGGTTAGTTTTTTCACAGACCAGAAACCTTATAATATCAACGGCTTTCATGGTTTGGGTTAGGAATAGATTTTAAACCTAACCCCTAACCTAACCCAGCTAAACCCTTGATATTATTGACTTTATTAGTATTAGGTTAGGTAGGTTAGTTTTTAAATATTAAGCAAGTAATAGTAATATATATACTCTTCTCTATAGAAAGAGAAGTGAAAACAAAAACTAACTCCTAACCTAGCAACCTAAACCATTGATATGACAACGTTTTTCAAGGTTAGGTTAAAAACTAACAAAAACTACCCCAGCCCATTTGGATTAAAAAATGAGAAAAATTAGAAAGGTAAATTAAGCAAATGGATAATCAAGATGTGAAAATGACTTATAACAATAGCATGGCTTTTGTGCAAGAATTAGTTGATACGGTTCTTACAATCAAGAACACCTACGGACTTGATGAAACAACAGCGTTAGAAATCTGTAAGCTATCCGCAACGCTGTATAATAATTCTATGGATTTTGACCGTTTAAACAGACAGAGCAAGAACGCTGATAAAATCCAAGACGGATTAGAAAGCATTGCTAGCGCTATCTGGCAAACTAACTAAGCTACAAACAATCAAAAGATGAAAGAGGTAACTAGTATGAAACATGAAGAACTAACACTAACTGAACTTAAAGGCTGGACTAAAGAAGCACGTAACTTGGTAGAGCATTTGCAAGATGATTATCGCGATTATCTGCTAACAGGTAAGAAAGAAGCTTTTGATAGTATCACAAAAAGCATTTACAACTGTTTAGATTGCTTAACAGATATGTTAGAAAGTAATGAGTTAGTATTGGCCGACTGTACTATTGACCCAATGGAAAACGTGGTAGACGATAACCAAGCTGACGAAATGGCACAATATAACGAGCTGATGAAAGAAGTAGAGGACAACGGCAAGGAAGCGCGTGATTATGATAATACTATTCATAAGTATATTGACAAACGAACAGAACAACTAAAGGAACAAGCAACGTTTGAGAAATTGATTGACAAGGTTGCATTATATGAGAGTGAGTTGTTAGATTATGCAGAACGTTTGTTAAGTGATGAACCATTGAACGCAGATAGTGAAACAGCAATCGGAACGCTTGATATGTTGGACGATGAAGCGATTGACTTATTCAAGTCTGTAGACGTTGATAATGAGTATCAAGGTTTAGAGTATTACAATACAAGTCTAAACAAAGAAGATTAAAGCAAAGTCTGTTATCATAGTATCAACAGACGAGACAGCAAAGGCAGGATAAGAAGCTTACTGATTATCAGTAGGCTTTTTCTGTTTGCTTGGATAGTGAAACGAACACCGAGGGAAGTCCGAGAAACACGCGCTTCCCTTGGTTATTGTTCGGAAATGCCCTGCTTATTTTTTATCGGGGTGTGTTATCGTTCGGATATAACAACGCCGCCCTCTTCTGTGTGTGATTTTCCCTTTTTGATTTTTATAGCACGTCCTTATTAGCCCCCTGGAATGCTCTGTATGACGTTTTAAGTGTTTGGGGTATAATTGTATTGTCCGAGTGTTTAAATTAACCCTCACCCCTATCTGAGGCCAAGGAGAGCCACCGTTTTTAGGTATCAAAAAAAGACCCTGGATAAACCACGGTCATTCGGTAATCCAATAAAGAAAGAGCCCACTCACACAAGCCTCCAAATATGAAACGCTACTAATACCATAACATTTTCTATATTTATTTTGGCTTTGTGCCAATACATATATTATAACACAAAAAGGTAGAACCGTCCCACCGCCTACCGCAGACAAGTCTGTTTCAAGGGGCGTTAGAAGGATTCTACCTCTTTGCCTACATTATATCACGAAAGGGCAGAAAATGGAAATTAAAGAAAGACTAGCAAACATACAATATAAGCGCTTGTATATTGAGAGCTTAAAAGCAACATTGGAACATGACAGAGAACTAATCAAGCTTTTCCCAAAATATTTAGCAGAGTTAGAGAAAGAAGACTTGAAACAGATTGAGCAAGCAGAAGCAGACTTACAAGCTGACATAGATTTAATCAATAACCTAGATGATGAACTACAGCGCAATATACTGACTGAACGCTATATAAATAATCTTAAATGGGAAGACATAGCGGATAAGCTGTATTTTTCAAGACAAGTGTTATTCAAACATCATAACAAAGCCTTGGATAATCTCACGCGCAACAATCAATTTTAAACCTCACAGACAACGCTCTTAATAGCCTACAACAACCGTTAAGACTTCCAGAGGGTAATTAGACAAGCGTTTAAGTTCGATTTAGCGCCTGTATAACGTGTCTATGAGCAGAAGAAAAGCCACCCCAAAAATGGGATAGCCTTTCAAACTAAAGTGGATTAATGCAATAACTCTATTTACATTATACCAAACCAAAAACAAGAAAGCTACCTAAAAAAGGTAGCCATTAGAAAGTGTTATACATGAACGAACTTTCAAAAGTATGTAATAAGTTTATTGAGAATAACTATATTATACCACAGCCAAACTAAAAAAGCACCTTTTAGGTGCTAGTTTCTTGCCTGCTGAACTCATAAAATTTGTTTCCCTTTTTGTGGACTTTTGACAAAAATAAGTAAAAATGTAAGGAGATAGGTTTTTCTAAAAATCCTATAATATCAACGTTTCAAGAGTTCTATGCTAGTATATGGTTAGCTAAAGTCCAGTACGAAGTATTTTTTCTTACCGCGACGGATAACTGTTAGTTCGTTATCGATTTTATCGTCATCAGAAAGTGTGTAGTCTAAATCTTGGATACGTTCACCATTGATGTAGATGGCACCATTTTGAACGTCTTCACGTGCTTGACGTTTTGATGGTGAGATTTTTGCGGCTACAAGAATTTCAACGATATTGCGGTTATTGTCTGCTTGAACAGAGTAGTTAGGAACATTGTTTAGACCTTGTTTCAATTCTTTTGCTGAAAGGCTTTTGATGTTTCCGGCGAAGAGTTGTTCAGTGATTTTAAGGGCTTGTTTGTAAGCTGCTTCGCCGTAAACAAGTGTGACAACTTCGCGTGCTAAGATTTTTTGTGCTAAGCGTTCGTGACGAGCTGCGTTGAATTCTTCTTCTATTTCAGCAATTTCTTCTAGTGAAAGGAATGTGAAGATTTTCAAGAAGCGAACAGCGTCGTCATCCATAACGTTGAGCCAGAATTGGTACATTTCGTATGGAGATGTTTTTTCAGCATCAAGCCAAACAGCATTTCCTTCAGATTTACCGAATTTTTTACCTGTTGAATCAGTGATGAGTGGTACGGTCATGACATGCCCTGTTTTATCAGCTTTGCGGCGTAGCAACTCTGTACCAGCAGTCATATTTCCCCATTGGTCTGAACCACCGATTTGCAAGGTAACGTTGTATTTGTCATTTAATTCATAGAAATCGTAACCTTGCATGATTTGGTAGGCGAATTCAGTGTATGAGATACCAGTTTCGATACGTTTTTTAACGGATTCTTTACTCATCATAGCATTGACAGTAAAGTATTTTCCGACATCACGTAGGAAGTCAATGAAACTGACATTGCCAAACCAATCGTAGTTGTTTACCATAATGGCTTTGTTGTCACCATTTTCGAAATCAAGGAAACGTGATAATTGATTTTGAATCTTAGTTACCCAGCCGTCAACAGTTTCTTTAGTTTGAAGACTGCGTTCAGCATCTTTGAATGATGGGTCGCCGATAAGTCCAGTAGCCCCTCCAACAAGAGCATATGGTTTATGCCCTGCTAATTGCAGGCGGCGTGATGTTAAAATAGCAACGAGGTGACCAAGGTGTAAGCTATCAGCTGTAGGATCATAACCAGTATAATAGGATACTTGCCCTTCTGTTAATGCTTTGACAAGAGCTTCTTCATCAGTAGTTTGAAAAACTAAGCCACGTTCTTTGAGTTCTTCGAATATGTTCACGAGCTTTCTCCTTACTTAAAATTTTGAGGTTAATAGTAATTTCTAGCTAAGTTAACTCTACCTCAATGATATATTGTAGTTTACAGGCTATTATATCAAAAAGCGGTACTTTTATGCAAGCTTTATCAAAGTTTGGTATAATATTAATGAGGTATTAGAATGTTTAAGAGAAACAAGGAAAAGAAAAAAACAAATCACCAGAAACTTAGTGTTATAGATTTGGGTTCGGTTGCTTTAAGAACAGTGAAATTATTAACCGACTTTTTTTATATTATTATTATCCTGTTTGGGATGTTAGGGGCGGGTACTGCTTTTGGTTATCTTGCGAGTCAGATTGATTCTGTCAAAGTTCCTAGCAAGGAAAGTCTGGTTAGTCAGGTAACATCTTTGACTAGGATTTCAGAGATGTCGTATTCTGATGGTAGTTCGATTGCAAGTATTGATACTGATTTGTTGCGAACACCTGTTGAAAGCGACGAGATTTCAGACAATGTTAAAAAAGCCATTATTGCGACTGAGGATGAAAATTTTGAGAGCCATGATGGTGTTGTTCCAAAAGCTGTTTTTCGTGCAACCTTGGCTTCAGTGCTTGGTTTGGGTGAGACAAGTGGTGGGTCAACTCTTACGCAACAGTTGATTAAACAACAAATTTTGGGAGACGATCCAACCTTTAAACGTAAATCACGCGAAATTATCTACGCATTAGCGCTGGAACGTTATTTGAGTAAAGATGAGATTTTGACTGATTATCTTAATGTCTCTCCATTCGGACGTAATAATAAAGGTGAAAATATTGCTGGGATTGAGGAAGCAGCGCAAGGTATTTTTGGCGTTTCGGCCAGTGATTTGACAATTCCACAAGCGGCATTTTTGGCTGGTTTGCCACAAAGTCCGATTGTCTATTCCCCATACACAGCTACAGGGCAGTTGAAAGACGAGGAGGATATGGCTTATGGTTTGTCTCGTCAGCAAGATGTCCTTTACAATATATATCGCGCAGGCTATTTGACTAAAGCTGAATATGAGGAATATAAGGCTTATGATGTTAGTCAGGATTTTATTCAACCTGAATCGACAACAACGAGTGAGCATGATTTCCTTTATTATGCTGTTTTAGAAGAAGCGCAGGATATCATGTATGATTATTTGGTTGAGCAAAATGGTGTTTCTGAACAAGAACTAAAAAATGATTCAACGAAGGAATTTTACCAAAAATTATCTTTAGAAGCGTTGCAACAGGGGGGGTATACCGTTAAAACAACGATTGATAAAGATGTTTATAATACCATGCAGAATGCTGTGGCACAGTATGGTAGCACGCTTGACCAAGGAAGTTCTCAAACAGTTGAGGTTGGTAATGTCTTGATGGATAATTCTACTGGAGCTATTCTAGGCTTTATTGGTGGACGGGATTATTCAACTAACCAGAACAACCATGCGTTTGATACTGCGAGGTCGCCAGGGTCAAGTATTAAGCCGATTATCGCATATGGGATTGCTATTGACCAAGGGCTTTTAGGTAGTGCTAGTATGTTATCTAACTATCCGACAACTTTCTCTAGTGGTCAGTCAATCATGCACGGTAGCGAAGAGGGAACGGCAATGGTTACTCTCCAAGAAGCTTTGAATACGTCATGGAATATTCCAGCTTATTGGACGTATCAAATGTTGCTCAATGATGACGTTGATGTTGAATCTTACATGAAGAAAATGGGATATGATATTGATGATTATTCTATTGAAAGCTTGCCTTTAGGCGGAGGAATTGAGACAACGGTTCTTCAACAAGTTAATGCTTACCAAATGATTTCAAATGGTGGTGTTTACTTGAAAGGTTATATGGTTGATAGTATCACAGATAGTCAAGGTAATGTTATTTATCAACATAAAGCTAATCCTGTACGTGTCTTTTCTGAAGCAACGGCTAGCATTTTAAATCAGTTATTAAAAGAAGTTATTGCTGGTGGTGGTACGACAAAATTTTATGCAGATTTAAAGAGTTTAAATGCGACAGCCGCTAGTGCAGATTGGACAGGTAAAACCGGTACAACTGACAATTATACAGACGTGTGGCTTGTGCTATCAACACCGAAAGTAACGCTTGGTGGTTGGGCAGGTAATGACGACAATACTTCTTTACCTGATGCAGCAGGATATAATTATAACTCGCAATACATGGCTTATTTGGTTAATGCTATCTATAGTGCTGATTCAAGTGTCTTAGGTATTGATAAGAAATATAGTTTGTCTTCAAGTGTTATCAAATCAACTGTTCTTAAATCAACAGGTTTACAGCCTGGTACGGTGACGGTCAATGGTCGTTCGCTTACTGTGAGTGGTGAAACAACGACAAGTTACTGGGCTAAGAATGGTGCGGGTACAATGACTTATAAATTTGCTATTGGTGGTACAGATAGTGATTATACAAAAGCTTGGGAAGGTTTGTTGAGTAATTCATCTATCACAACAAGTAGTAGCAACTAATATACTTGCAAAAATTGAAAAAATAAGGTATAATATTAACAACTATTTGTCGTCTGCTTTAGTTGAAATATTGTCCAACTAAGGCTTACAGCAGTTAAATCACACTTTTATTGGTCAGATTTAGCTGCTCTTTTTGTGCCTGATTTTAGAAAAAATAGGAGTTGTAACCTATATTTAAAGATTCTAAAAATTCACATCAACGACACACTTGGCAGGGTGTTTTAACGAGCAGCCTAACTATAAAGGTCAAGATGACAAATAATGATGATTCTCGTCAAAATGAAGGGAATCGGGTTATGTGACATTTATTGACCTCTGTATTTTAATGAAGGAGTAAAAAACTTGGCAGGACATAAAGTTCAGTACGGGAAACACCGTACACGTCGTAGCTTTTCAAGAATCAAGGAAGTTCTTGATTTACCTAACTTGATTGAAATTCAAACGGATTCTTTTAAAGACTTCTTGGATAATGGATTGAGAGAAGTTTTTGAAGATGTACTTCCGATTACAAACTTTACGGATACTATGGAGTTTGAATTTGTTGGTTACGAGTTAAAAGAGCCTAAATATACGCTTGAAGAAGCTCGTATCCACGATGCATCTTATTCAGCACCTATTTTTGTAACCTTCCGTTTGATTAATAAAGAAACAGGAGAAATCAAAACTCAAGAAGTTTTCTTCGGTGATTTCCCAATCATGACCGAAATGGGTACATTCATCATCAATGGTGGTGAACGTATTATCGTTTCTCAGTTGGTTCGTTCTCCTGGTGTTTATTTCAACGATAAAGTTGATAAAAACGGTAAAGTTGGTTACGGTTCAACTGTAATTCCCAACCGTGGAGCTTGGCTTGAATTAGAAACAGATTCAAAAGACATTGCTTACACACGTATTGACCGTACACGTAAAATTCCATTTACAACACTTGTACGTGCACTTGGTTTCTCAGGTGATGATGAAATCATGGATATCTTTGGTGATAGCGAGCTCGTTCGTAATACTATTGAAAAAGATATTCACAAAAATCCAGCAGATTCACGTACTGACGAAGCACTTAAAGAAATTTACGAACGCCTTCGTCCAGGTGAACCAAAAACAGCTGATAGCTCACGTAGTTTGCTTGTAGCTCGTTTCTTTGACCCACGTCGTTATGACTTGGCAGCTGTTGGACGTTACAAAATCAATAAAAAACTTAACGTCAAGACTCGTCTCTTGAATCAAACCATTGCTGAAGACTTGGTTGATGCTGAAACTGGTGAAATTCTTGTTGAAGCTGGTACAGTAATGACACGTGACGTGATTGATTCAATTGCTGAACAATTAGATGGTGATCTTAACAAATTTGTTTACACACCAAATGATTACGCTGTTGTCACTGAACCTGTTGTTCTTCAAAAATTCAAAGTTGTGTCACCAGTTGACCCAGACCGCGTTGTTACAATCGTAGGTAATGCCAATCCTGATGATAAAGCGCGTGCACTTACACCAGCAGACATCTTGGCTGAAATGTCATACTTCCTTAACCTTGCTGAAGGTCTTGGTAAAGTTGACGATATCGACCACCTTGGTAACCGTCGTATTCGTGCTGTTGGTGAATTGCTTGCTAACCAATTCCGTATTGGTCTTGCTCGTATGGAACGTAATGTTCGTGAACGTATGTCAGTTCAAGACAATGAAGTGTTGACACCACAACAAATCATCAACATTCGTCCTGTAACTGCGGCTGTTAAAGAATTTTTCGGTTCTTCTCAATTGTCACAGTTCATGGACCAACACAACCCACTTTCTGAATTGTCTCACAAACGTCGTTTGTCAGCCTTAGGACCTGGTGGTTTGACTCGTGACCGTGCTGGTTATGAAGTTCGTGACGTGCACTACACTCACTATGGTCGTATGTGTCCGATTGAAACTCCTGAAGGACCTAACATCGGTTTGATTAATAACTTGTCAACATACGGCCATCTTAATAAATATGGTTTCATCCAAACACCATATCGTAAAGTTGACCGTGCTACTGGTGTGGTTACAAACGAAATTGTTTGGTTGACTGCCGATGAAGAAGATGAATATACAGTAGCGCAAGCTAACTCAAAACTTAACGAAGATGGAACATTCGCTGAAGAAATCGTTATGGGACGTCACCAAGGTAATAACCAAGAATTCCCATCAAACATCGTTGACTTCGTAGATGTTTCTCCTAAACAAGTAGTTGCCGTTGCGACAGCATGTATTCCTTTCCTTGAAAATGATGACTCAAACCGTGCCCTTATGGGTGCTAACATGCAACGTCAAGCGGTGCCATTGATTGACCCACATGCACCATATGTTGGTACTGGTATGGAATATCAAGCAGCTCACGATTCTGGTGCCGCTGTTATCGCTAAACACGATGGACGTGTAGTTTTCTCAGATGCTGAAAAAGTTGAGGTTCGTCGTGAAGATGGTTCACTTGATGTTTACCACATTACTAAATTCCGTCGTTCAAACTCAGGTACAGCATACAACCAACGTACACTTGTTAAAGTTGGTGATATTGTTGAAAAAGGTGACTTTATTGCTGACGGACCTTCTATGGAAAAAGGTGAAATGGCGCTTGGTCAAAACCCAATCGTTGCCTACATGACATGGGATGGTTACAACTATGAAGATGCCGTTATCATGAGCGAACGTCTTGTTAAAGAAGATGTTTACACATCTGTTCACTTGGAAGAATTTGAATCGGAAACACGTGATACTAAGTTAGGCCCTGAAGAAATCACTCGCGAAATTCCAAACGTTGGTGAAGAAGCTCTTAAAGACCTTGACGAAATGGGTATTATCCGTATCGGGGCTGAAGTTAAAGATGGTGATATCCTTGTAGGTAAAGTAACACCTAAAGGTGAAAAAGACCTTTCTGCTGAAGAACGCCTTCTTCACGCAATCTTCGGTGATAAATCTCGTGAAGTACGTGATACATCACTTCGTGTGCCACACGGTGGAGACGGTGTTGTTCGTGATGTTAAAATCTTCACACGTGCTAACGGTGATGAATTGCAACCAGGTGTCAACATGCTCGTTCGTGTTTACATTGCACAAAAACGTAAAATCAAAGTCGGAGATAAAATGGCCGGTCGTCACGGAAACAAAGGGGTTGTTTCTCGTATCGTTCCTGTTGAAGACATGCCATATCTTCCAGATGGAACTCCAGTTGATATCATGTTGAACCCTCTTGGGGTGCCATCTCGTATGAATATCGGACAAGTTATGGAACTTCATCTTGGTATGGCAGCTCGTAACCTTGGTATCCACATTGCAACACCGGTCTTCGACGGGGCAACTTCAGAAGATCTTTGGGATACAGTTAACGAAGCTGGTATGGCTAGCGACGCTAAGACAGTTCTTTACGATGGACGTACTGGTGAACCATTTGATAACCGTGTGTCAGTTGGAGTCATGTACATGATCAAACTTCACCACATGGTTGATGATAAACTTCACGCACGTTCAGTTGGTCCTTACTCACTCGTTACACAACAACCTCTTGGTGGTAAAGCACAATTTGGTGGACAACGTTTCGGTGAAATGGAAGTTTGGGCTTTGGAAGCTTACGGTGCATCAAACGTCCTTCAAGAAATCTTGACTTACAAGTCAGATGATGTGACTGGTCGTCTTAAAGCTTATGAAGCCATCACTAAAGGTAAACCAATTCCAAAACCAGGTGTGCCAGAATCATTCCGAGTTCTTGTTAAAGAATTGCAATCACTTGGTCTTGACATGCGCGTACTTGACGAAGATGACAACGAAGTTGAACTTCGAGACCTTGATGAAGGTGAAGATGACGACGTAATGCACGTTGATGATCTTGAAAAAGCTCGTCAAAAATAAGAAACTGAATCTGCTGAAGAAAACAAATAATAGGAAACAACAATTTAGACATGGAAAGTGCAAGTCACCCTTGCCTTTCCTAGTCAGATTGTTTGAGTGAGTCCTATAACGATAAATAATGTCTTGCAAACAAAAAGTTTGTAAGTCGTGACAAGTTAGAAAGTAGCTCTGCTATTTTCAAAAGGACAATAAAGAAAGGTAAAACTAGTGGTTGACGTAAATCGTTTTAAAAGTATGCAAATCACATTAGCCTCACCAAGTAAAGTCCGTTCATGGTCTTATGGTGAAGTTAAAAAACCTGAAACAATCAACTATCGTACGCTCAAACCAGAACGTGAAGGTCTTTTTGATGAAGTAATCTTTGGACCAACAAAAGACTGGGAATGTGCTTGTGGTAAATATAAACGTATTCGTTATAAAGGAATTGTTTGTGACCGCTGTGGTGTTGAAGTAACACGTGCTAAAGTTCGTCGTGAACGCATGGGGCACATTGAATTAAAAGCTCCAGTATCACACATCTGGTACTTCAAAGGTATTCCATCACGCATGGGACTTACTCTTGACATGAGTCCACGTGCTCTTGAAGAAGTTATTTACTTCGCTGCTTACGTAGTTATCGATCCAAAAGATACTCCGCTTGAACCCAAATCACTTTTGACTGAGCGTGAATATCGTGAAAAATTACAAGAATACGGACAAGGATCATTTGTTGCGAAAATGGGTGCTGAAGCTATCCAAGATCTTCTTAAACGCATTGATTTGAAATCTGAAATCGCTGAACTTAAAGAAGAATTGAAAACAACAACAGGGCAAAAACGCATCAAAGCTGTCCGTCGTTTGGACGTGCTTGATGCTTTCTACAAATCTGGTAACAAACCAGAATGGATGGTACTTAACATCTTGCCAGTTATTCCACCAGATCTTCGTCCAATGGTTCAATTGGATGGTGGACGTTTCGCTGCATCTGACTTGAATGACCTTTACCGTCGTGTTATCAACCGTAACAACCGTTTGGCTCGTTTGCTTGAATTGAATGCCCCAGGTATCATCGTGCAAAATGAAAAACGTATGTTGCAAGAAGCTGTTGATGCTCTTATCGATAACGGTCGTCGTGGTCGTCCAATCACTGGTCCTGGTAGTCGTCCCCTTAAATCTTTGAGCCACATGCTTAAAGGTAAACAAGGTCGTTTCCGTCAAAACTTGCTTGGTAAACGTGTTGACTTCTCTGGACGTTCAGTTATCGCCGTAGGTCCAACACTTAAAATGTATCAATGTGGTGTGCCACGTAAAATGGCTATCGAAATGTTCAAACCATTCGTAATGCGTGAAATCGTTGCGCGTGACTATGCTGGTAACGTTAAAGCAGCTAAACGTATGGTTGAACGTGGTGATGAACGTATTTGGGATATTCTTGAAGAAGTTATCAAAGAACACCCAGTGCTTCTTAACCGCGCACCGACTCTTCACCGTTTGGGTATCCAAGCCTTCGAACCAGTCCTTATCGATGGTAAAGCACTTCGTCTTCACCCGCTTGTTTGTGAAGCCTACAATGCCGACTTCGATGGTGACCAAATGGCCATCCACGTGCCACTTTCTGAAGAAGCACAAGCTGAAGCACGTCTTCTTATGCTTGCCGCAGAACACATCCTTAACCCTAAAGATGGTAAACCAGTCGTAACACCATCTCAAGATATGGTTCTTGGTAACTACTACCTTACTATGGAAGAACCGGGTCGTGAAGGTGAAGGAATGATCTTCAAGGACCGTGATGAAGCAGTTATGGCTTACCGTAATGGTTATGTTCACTTGCATACTCGTGTGGGTATTGCCGTTGATAGCATGCCAAATAAACCATGGACTGATGAACAGAAACATAAAATCCTGGTTACAACTGTAGGTAAGATTCTCTTCAACGATATCATGCCTGAGGATTTACCTTACCTTCAAGAGCCAAACAATGTTAATCTAACAGAAAAAACTCCAGATAAGTACTTCTTGGCACCAGGACAAGATATTCAATCTGCTATTGAAAGCTTGGAAATCAATGTACCATTTAAGAAGAAAAATCTTGGAAATATCATTGCGGAAATTTTTAAACGTTTCCGTACAACAGAAACATCAGCTTTCCTTGACCGCTTGAAAGACCTTGGTTACTATCATTCAACTCTTGCTGGTTTGACAGTGGGTATCGCCGATATCCCAGTTATCGATAACAAACAAGAAATTATCGATGCAGCTCACAGCAAAGTTGAACAAATCAACAAAGCCTTCCGTCGTGGTTTGATGACTGATGATGACCGTTATGTTGCTGTTACAACAACATGGCGTGAAGCTAAAGAAGAACTTGAACAACGTCTGATTGAAACACAAGATCCTAAGAATCCTATCGTTATGATGATGGATTCAGGAGCTCGTGGTAACATCTCTAACTTCTCACAACTTGCCGGTATGCGTGGTTTGATGGCTGCTCCGAATGGACGTATCATGGAATTGCCTATCTTGTCTAACTTCCGTGAAGGTTTGTCTGTCTTGGAAATGTTCTTCTCAACTCACGGTGCTCGTAAAGGTATGACCGATACAGCCCTTAAGACTGCCGACTCTGGTTACCTTACTCGTCGTTTGGTTGACGTTGCCCAAGACGTTATCATTCGTGAAGACGATTGTGGAACTGACCGTGGTCTTGTCATCCGTGCTATCACTGATGGTAAAGAAGTTACAGAAACTCTTGAAGAACGTCTTGTTGGTCGTTACACTAAAAAATCTGTTAAACACCCTGAAACTGGCGAAGTTATCGTTGGTCCAGACGTATTGATTACTGAAGATACGGCAGCTAAAATTGTTAAAGCTGGTATTGAAGAAGTTACAATCCGTTCAGTATTTACATGTAACACTCGTCATGGTGTCTGCCGTCACTGTTATGGTGTCAACCTTGCAACAGGTGATGCGGTTGAAGTTGGTGAAGCAGTTGGTACAATTGCCGCTCAATCTATCGGTGAACCTGGTACACAGCTTACAATGCGTACCTTCCACACGGGGGGGGTTGCGTCAAATACCGATATCACACAAGGTCTTCCTCGTATCCAAGAAATCTTTGAAGCTCGTAATCCTAAAGGGGAAGCCGTTATCACTGAAGTTAAAGGTACTGTTGTTGACATTGAAGAAGATGCTTCTACACGTACTAAGAAAGTTTACGTTCAAGGTAAAACTGGTATGGGTGAATACGTGGTACCATTCACTGCCCGCATGAAGGTTGCTGTTGGTGATGAGGTACACCGTGGTGCTCCACTTACTGAAGGTTCTATCCAACCTAAACGTCTCCTTGAAGTTCGTGACACATTATCAGTTGAAACTTACCTTCTTGCTGAAGTACAAAAAGTTTACCGTAGCCAAGGGGTAGAAATCGGTGATAAACACGTCGAAGTAATGGTTCGCCAAATGCTTCGCAAAGTTCGTATCATGGATCCAGGTGATACAGAACTTCTCCCGGGCACACTTATGGATATTGCAGACTTTACGGATGCTAACAAAGATGTTGTTATCTCTGGTGGTATCCCTGCAACATCACGTCCAGTGCTTATGGGGATTACAAAAGCTTCGCTTGAAACTAACTCATTCTTGTCAGCCGCATCATTCCAAGAAACAACTCGTGTTCTTACAGATGCTGCTATCCGTGGTAAGAAAGATCATCTTCTTGGTCTTAAAGAAAATGTTATCATCGGTAAAATCATTCCAGCTGGTACAGGTATGGCTCGTTACCGCAACCTTGAACCACAAGCTGTTAATGAACTTGAAACCAGTGAAGAAGCAGAAACAGTTGAAGCAACTGTTTCAACAGATGCTGAATAAGGTTAATTCACATTTTATGCTAATAAATGAAAAGGTCTGAGAGGAAAATTCTCAGACCTTTTTGCTTGATATCATCGGAATTTTGCTGATAATAATTCTAAATAAGTAAATTCTTTTTAAAAAGCCTTTATTTTTTATATAATAAATTCCGTAAGGAAGTGTGTTAAATGTATCAAGTGATAAAAATGTATGGGGATTGGGAGCCGTGGTGGTTCTTGAAAGATTGGCAAAAAGATATTATAGAAGAAAAATGTTTTGAGTATTTTGAGGATGCTTTCTCTTTCTACAAAACAGAATGGTTATCTCTTAAAACGACTTTACCAAGTTGTAAATGTCATGATAATCTTCAGGCGGCTTTCTGGGATAAAACAGAGCAACGTTGGTGTGAGAATTGTGGTGATTATCTGCAACAGTACCATTCCATTTTAATGCTCAAAGACGGTCAAGAATTACCTGAAGGGACTTTTTCTTATCATTTTAACGTTCAAAATGATGAATCAAGACCGAGACCTCAAAATTGTAAATTAGAATCGTAATCATGGAATTTTTTCCATGATTTTTTTGTTTTTTATGACTAATTTACGAATAGAAAAGTAGGAGGTTAAGATGATTCAGGAAAAAGCAAAGCAACTCATTAAGGGTGCTGTTGAAGTTAATGCGCAAGATATTTACATTTTACCTAGAGAAGACTGTTATGAAGTGTATCAACGCATGGGAGACCAACGGCAATTTGTTGATTATTTTGAGCTAGAGCAGATGACTAGCTTGATTAGTCATTTTAAATTTGTGGCTGGTATGAATGTTGGGGAGAAACGTCGCAGTCAGCTAGGTTCTTGTGATTATCAATTTGCAGATGAGGAAGAGATTTCGCTTCGTTTGTCGAGCGTTGGTGATTATCGTGGACGAGAAAGTTTAGTGATTCGCTTGCTTTATTCTGGTCGTCATGATTTACAATATTGGTTTGACGGGATGAAAAATATTTTAGAAGCCATTGATAGTAGGGGGCTTTACCTTTTTTCGGGACCAGTAGGGAGTGGAAAAACCACTCTCATGTACCAATTGGTTCGTGAAAAATTTCCTAATAAGCAAGTCATTACAATTGAGGACCCTGTTGAAATCAAACAGGAACAAATGTTGCAGTTGCAGTTAAATAGTGATATTGGGATGACTTATGACGAGCTGATTAAATTATCGCTTCGCCATAGACCAGATATTCTGATTATCGGAGAAATTCGTGATAGCGAGACAGCGCGTGCAGTCATTCGTGCGAGTTTGACGGGAGCTGTTGTATTTTCGACCATTCATGCAAAGAGCATCCCTGGCGTTTACGCACGTCTTTTGGAATTGGGGGTTAGTAAGCAAGAATTGGAAAATAGTTTGCGTGCCATTGTTTATCAACGCTTAATTGGCGGAGGAGGTGTGATTGATTTTGCTAAAGAAAACTTTGAAAGTCACCGACCAGAGTGCTGGAATACAAAAATTGAAAGTTTTGTTAAAGACGGACATATCACAGCTGAACAAGCAAAAATCGAAAAAATTGCCATTTAAAAAACAGCGCAAGGTTATTCAACTCTTTAATAATCTTTTTGAAAGTGGGTTTAATTTAACAGAAATCGTGTCTTTTCTCCGAAGAAGTCAATTGTTGTTAGACATTTATGTTGAGAGGATGCAAGAAAGTTTGTTAAATGGTGCTAGCCTAGCAACAATGATGGCAAATTTAGGGTTTTCAGACAATATTGTCACACAAATTGCTTTGGCTGATGTTCATGGAAACAGTCAGAAAAGTCTGCTGAAGATTGAGTCTTACCTTTCTAGCATGACTGTCGTCAGAAAAAAGTTGATTGAAGTTGCAACGTATCCATTGGTTTTGTTGTTGTTTCTTATTTTGATTATGCTGGGGTTGAAGAATTATCTACTGCCACAGCTGGAAAGCCAAAATGTAGCAACGCAGATTATTACGCATTTTCCAACGATTTTTTTGCTAAGTATTTTCTCGATTGGAGTGTTGCTTGTTTGTGCGACATTTTATGCTAGGCGTTTATCGCAGATTGATTTATATAGTCGAATAAGCCGGATTCCACTTGTGGGAAACTATGTTAGGTTATATTTAACAGCTTACTATGCGCGTGAATGGGGAAATTTGATTGAGCAAGGTATTGAATTAATGGCAATCGTGGGAATCATGCAAAAGCAAAAGTCACTCTTATTTCAAGAGATTGGAAAGGATATGGAAGAAGCGTTGCTTTCAGGGCAAGCTTTTCATCAAAAAGTTCTGGGGTATCCATTCTTTTTGCGAGAATTGAGCCTAATGATTGAATATGGTGAGGTCAAATCGAAGCTGGGACGTGAGTTAGACATTTATGCTGAGGAAACATGGCATAGCTTCTTTGGCAAATTGACTCAAGCAACTCAACTCATTCAACCACTTGTTTTTGTCTTTGTGGCTTTGATTATTGTGTTAATTTATGTGGCAATGTTGTTGCCAATGTATCAAAATATGGGAGGAAATTTTTAATGAAAAAGTTTTGGAAAAAATTACGTAAAAAGTCTGTTGCTGCTTTCACACTTGTGGAAATGTTGATTGTGCTTCTTATTATTAGTGTTTTAATGTTGCTTTTTGTACCGAATTTGAGTAAGCAAAAGGATGTTGTTCGTGAAAAAGGCGATGCTGCTGTTGTGAAAGTGGTAGAGAGCCAAATGGATTTGTACGAAGTGAAAACGGGAGATAAACCGACTGTTGATGATTTAGTTGAAGTTGGCTACATCACTTCTGAACAAGCAAAAACTTACAATGAAGCTAAAAAATAAAACAGTTTCAGCTTTTACCCTTTTAGAAAGTTTATTAACACTAGGAATTTCCTGTTTTATTATCATGATGTTGTCAGGCTCTTTGAATGGTATTTTTCAAAATGTGGAAGAAAAGATTTTCTTTTTATCGTTTGAAAATCTCTATTGTGACACGCAAAAATTAGCTAATGCTAGGCAACAAAGTCTTACGTTGACTGTTTCGCAAGAGGAAGTGTCAACTGATTTTTCAACTGTAAAACTCCCTCCGTCGGTCAAAGTAGATAAAACTTATCAAGTCAATTTTGACAAAGCAGGAGGCAATTCATCCTTGACAAAATTAACCTTTCAAACGTCAGATAAAGAGGTCAACTATCAATTATATTTAGGGAGTGGTAAATATAAAAAGACAGAAACTAAAAGCTTACATACTCCTTGAAAGCTTGATAGCACTAGGATTGTTAGCGATGATTACGAGTATTGTTTTAGGGGAAATTGATAAAAATAGGCAGTCTATGCAAGAAAGTTTACGGCAGCAGGAAGTTCTTAATGTGGCAACAATGGCTGTGCAAACAGGACAAAGTCATTTGAAGATGAATGGTGTTGAGGTTGAGATTATCAAAAAAGATGGAGAGGTCTATGTTTATGAGGGGGAAACGGAAATATTACACGTTAAAAAAGACTAGTTTAAAGGCATTCACCCTCATAGAATGTTTGGTTTCTTTATTGGTAATTTCGGGTGCTATTCTTGTTTATAGTGGCTTAACGCAATCTATTTCTGCAAATGTGCATTATTTGTCGGAAAATCAAGAGGAAAACTGGCTTTTGTTTTCACAACAGCTGCGTGCGGAGTTTGCCAATTGTCAATTAGATAAGGTTGAAAATAACAAGCTATATGTGATGAAATCCAGTCAAAAGTTGACATTTGGACAGTCAAAGGCTGATGATTTTCGTAAAACAAACGCATCTGGTCAAGGCTATCAGCCAATGATATTTGGAGTAAAATCTTCTGCTATTTCTAGAGATGGTCAGAAGGTGACAATGACATTGAATTTAGAGAATGGTTTGGAGAGGACATTTGTTTACACTTTTGAAACGGCAGGTTAAGGCAGGGATTTTAATCTATGCTTTGCTTATGGCAGCAATTTTTGCCTTACTTTTGCAATTTTATCTAGGACGTGTCGTGGCAATGGAGCGACAACACCAAGCGCAGCTATCTGCTAGTCAGGCTTATTTAATGGCGGAATTAACAAAGGATTTGGCAAAAGAGGATGCTGGCTGCCTTACATTTGATCAAGGAGTAGCTGACTACAACTTCCAAGATACTCGATTGCAGGTGGTGGTCAAACTGCCTAATCAACAAGAATTTGACTATGTTTTCCAAAGTGTTCAGAAAGAGAAAGCTAATTAGGGCTTTCTTTTCATTTCCTGCGTTTTTTGATATGATAGGGTTGCGGAGGACAAGATGAATTTTGAAAAAATTGAAACAGCCTATGAGCTGATTTTAGAAAATATCCAATTAATTGAAAATGAGTTAAAAACTCATATTTATGATGCGCTTATTGAACAGAATTCTTTTTACTTGGGGGCTGAAGGTGCCAGTGAAGAAGTTGCTGCCAACAATGAGAAACTGCGTCAGCTTGCATTGACCAAAGAAGAGTGGCGTCGAGCTTTCCAATTTATCTTTATCAAAGCTGGTCAAACAGAGCAGCTGCAAGCCAATCATCAATTTACACCAGATGCTATTGGTTTTATCTTGCTGTTCTTGATTGAAAATCTGACAGATTCAGATAAAATTGATCTTTTAGAAATTGGTAGTGGGACAGGAAACCTTGCTCAAACATTGTTAAATAATTCGTCTAAAGAATTAAATTATCTTGGTATTGAAGTTGACGATTTATTGATTGATTTATCAGCAAGTATTGCAGAAGTGATGGATTCTGATGCTCAGTTTATTCAAGAAGATGCTGTGCGTCCACAAATTCTGAAAGAAAGTGATGTGATTATTAGTGATTTGCCAGTTGGTTTTTATCCTAATGATGACATTGCCAAACGTTATAAAGTGGCAAGTTCTGATGAACATACCTATGCCCACCATTTGTTAATGGAACAATCGTTAAAATATCTCAAAAAAGATGGTATTGCAGTCTTTTTGGCGCCCGTTAGTCTTTTAACAAGCAAACAAAGTAGTTTATTGAAGCAATGGTTGAAAGATTATGCGGATATTATCGCTGTGATTACCTTGCCAGAATCTATTTTTGGTAATGCAGCGAATGCAAAATCAATTTTTGTTTTGAAAAAACAGGCTGCGCATACGCCAGAAACCTTTGTTTATCCACTTTCTGACTTACAAAGTCGTGAAGCTCTGACTGATTTCATTAGAAAATTTCAAAAATGGAAAGTTGATAATATGAATTTTAAAAAAATGTGATAGAATAGGGGTATGATATGAAAGTGCTTTAGAGGTGAATTTATGGCGAAAACTATTTCTATTAATGCAGGAAGTTCAAGTCTGAAATGGCAATTGTATAATATGCCAGAAGCAGAAGTTATTGCAAAAGGACTAATTGAACGTATTGGTCTTGTCAATAGTGTTTCCACGGTTAAATTTAATGGACAGACGAAATCTGAAACCAAGGATATTCCAGACCACACAGTAGCTGTTAAAATTCTCTTGGATGATTTGATTTCAATGGATATCATTGCTAGTTATGATGAAATTACAGGTGTTGGACATCGTGTTGTTGCTGGGGGTGAGTATTTCAAAGACTCGGCTTTGGTGACGGATAAGGTTATTCAACAAGTTGAAGAGTTATCTATGCTAGCACCGCTTCACAATCCTGGAGCAGCTCTCGGAATTAAAGCATTTAAAGACCTTTTGCCTGACATTACAAGTGTTGTTGTTTTTGATACTGCTTTTCATGCAACAATGCCTGAAGTAGCCTATCGCTATCCGATTGCAAATCGTTATTATACTGATTATAAGATTCGTAAATATGGTGCCCATGGAACAAGTCACCAATATGTCGCCCAAGAAGCGGCAAAGGTTTTAGGAAAACCTTTGGAAGATTTGAAATTGATTACTTGTCATATTGGTAATGGGGTGTCCGTGACCGCGATCAAGGACGGTAAATCCGTTGATACTTCAATGGGCTTGACACCGCTTGGTGGAACAATGATGGGGACACGTTCAGGAAGTGTTGATCCTGGTGTGATTACGTATTTATTAGAATGTGAACCAAACCTCGATACTCCTCAAAAAATTCGTACGGTATTAAATCGCGATTCAGGTCTTCTTGGTATTTCTGAGAAATCAAGTGATATGCGTGATATTCTTGCTGGAAAAGAAGAGGGCGATGAAAAATGTCAGTTAGCTTATGACATGTATATTGATCGATTACGAAAATACATTGCACAGTATTTTGCGGTTTTGAATGGCGCCGATGCTATTGTCTTTACGGCAGGTATCGGTGAAAATTCAAGCGTTGTTCGTGAGGATATTATTTCTGGCATGACTTGGTTTGGGGTTGATACGGACCCAGTTAAGAATGTGTCAGGAGCCTACGGTGTTATTTCAACAGATCAAGCGCGTGTGAAAGCTATGGTTATCCCAACCGATGAAGAACTTGTGATTGCGCGTGACGTTGAACGTTTTAAAAATTCTACTAATTAAGTTATCACATATTATGATAAGACCAGAAAAGCTGACCTGAATGAGTCAGTTTTTTTGATTGTTTTACAAAAATGTAAAATAAACTTGACAAAAAATATAAAGCGAACTATACTAAAAATATAAAGTTTCCTTTACTAATTAAGCTGATATGGAGGAGGAAATGGAGACAAAAATTCAGAAACTGCGTAAGGCTGGTAAAATCAGTCAAGCAGAACTAGCAGAAGCGTTAGGTGTGACAAGGCAAACTATTATCTCGCTTGAAAAGGGACGTTATAATGCTTCTTTGGAATTAGCCCATAAAATTGCTAAGTATTTTGGAAAAACAATTGAAGAGATTTTTATTTTTGAAGATGAAAAGTAGGAGAAAAAGATGAATACACTTTATGAGACTATGAAAATGGCAACCGTGAGACGTTGAAAAACGTTGGTCTTGCTATGCTAAGTTTAGGGCAACTATTGTTACTTACAGTATTGGTGGCTAATCTGAGTGATTTTTCATCAGATTGTCTACTAGCAATGAGTATCATGTTAAACGGATTATCTATTACTTTTTTTCAAGGTGAAATTTTGGAGAAATAAAAGGAGAAAATTGTGGTTTTAAAAGCTTTAATAAGTATGACTCGGAAAAAGACATTGGAAGAATATCGTCATTATATGATGACGGTATCACTAAGTTTTCTATTTGTTGCTGCTTTATATTTACTAGCTTCGTTTTTTATCAAGACCAATGATTTTGCGGCTGGTTTGTTACTAGGCGGAGGAGTGGCAGGGTTAGTAGTTGCTATTTATTATTTAACGTTGACAAGGCAACCGAATCGGTTAAAGGCAGCTTATATTGCCGCTTACGATGAACGCAATCAGCTCATCTTGCGAGTAACGGCTTTATCAACACTAGTTTTCTTGTTTTTAGAGAATTTTATGTTGATTATCTTGTATGCTTTTATAGGTATTGTATTGACTTATCCGATAGTCTTGCTGGTTTGGTTGTATAGTTTATTTTTGGGATTTGTTTTCTTTAAACTAATATTTACAAGAATTTTATAAGAGGTGATATCATGAAAAAATTTTTAACAGCTTTAAAATATTTCTTTTTAGCTCTAGGCTTGTTTTTCTTGGAACAATTGCCAACAGCATTTATTGCAGCAGACCAACCATTCTGGCAGTCGGCTTTGATTATTTTAAATCTCTTGATTGTTGTGGCTCTTACAGTTTTTGTTGCTAAGCGAGTTGGGCTGTTGAATCATTTAAAAGACTTAAAAACATGGAAAGCTTGGAAAACAATTTTGGTTGGTTTTGTTGTGCTAACTATTGTCAAGTATATCGGTGGTGTTGTCTTACTTTTAGAAAATGGTATTGGGGCAAATACAGAAAATCAAGCAGCGCTTGAGCAACTTGGTATGTCACCTCTTTTGTTAGTTGTTTTGACAGCTATTGCAGCGCCAATTGTGGAAGAAACGGTTATGCGTGGACTTATCTTAGGACGTGTCTTTAATAATTCTTACCTTGGTGTTATCCTTAGTTCTCTGCTTTTTGGGCTTTTGCATATGCCGACCGATATTGGAAGTTGGATTATTTACGGTGGTATGGGATTGGTACTTGCTGTTGTTTATCATAAGACACAGAAACTGGAGTATATAATAGCTATCCATTTTATCAATAATGCATTGGGAGTGCTTTTTATGCTCCTGTGAGGTAAGAAGTTTTATAATTGATTATATTGATTTAACCCAAATGAACTTAGAAAAGGGAAACTTGGGTTATTTTTATCTGTTTTTTATTAGAAAATTCACTTTTTTTAATGAAAATATTTTGGTAATTGGAGCCAGTATGCTAGAATATATGTATTCAGATTAAAATTAGGAGATTAAGTTGGAAAAATTTGGGGCTAAAGTACGTACTTTGAGGGAAGAAAAAGGAATTTCACGTGAGGAATTCTGTGGCGATGAAACAGAATTGTCTGTACGGCAATTAGCTAGAATTGAAAAGGGACAATCCGTTCCAACTCTTAATAAAGTGGGATATATTGCAAAGGTTTTGAACGTAACGATTGGTGAATTAGTTGATGGTAAAAATCTAGAGCTTCCTACTAGATACAAGGAGTTAAAGTATTTATTATTGCGAACACCGACTTATGGAGATGAGAAACGTCTTCAGAGACAAACTTCCTATTTTGATGAGATTTCAGAAAGATATTACGAAGTTATACCTGAAGAGGAACGTTTGGTTATTGATTGTTTACAATCAAAGATTGATGTTCATTTCAGTGATGATATTAATTTTGGTGAAGGAATTTTAAATGACTATTTTGACCAAGTTAGACGAAAGAAAAAATTTCAAATCAATGATTTGATTTTAATAGATTTATATTTTGCTTGCCTTGCTTCTGCTAAATCGTTTGAGGGAATCTATAGCTTAGATTTGTATGATGAATTAATGGAGTGTTTGCTGAATCAAGAAAATCTTTCGCCAGAAACTTCTTTGATTTTAAATAATGTTTTATTAAATAATGTAGATTTGGTTTTACGATTCCATAGAGAATCATTTATGAAACGAATAATTATAAAAAGCGACACTATCATGACAAGTACTCATGATTTTCAAAGACGTCCAGTTTTAAGTTTAGTTGAGTGGAAATATTATTTACAATTTAAACATGATTTTTGTGCGGCTAAAAAATCGTACTCCAATGCAATTTTATTTGCTAATTTAATTGGAGATACTTATTTGGAAAGTAAATTAGTAGAAGAATGGAATAATGATACAACATGACATTTTTGTCATGTTGTTTTCTTATAGATTTTATTAAAATAAAATCATAAATTATAAGAAAGGTTGGAATTGATAGATGCTAAAAATTTTTTCAATTGTTATAACTGGTTGGTGGGGATTATAATCTCCTACAAGAATAATTCTCTATGAGTCTTGTTCTTGAAATAATGGATTGTGAGTAGAATTCTAAATAATATTATGGGAATGAGGATCTGGCAGAATGCCTTCTGCGTTCTTAGTTAAAAATAGAATAGATAAGACAAAGTTAGAAAGGGAAGTGTTTTGAAACGGCAAGATGCTTCTTTTTTTGTTGTAGTTCTATTATTTTTTACAAATTTGTTATATGAATTTCGATAATTTCCGAACAAATATGTTATAATTTATTTATATAATTCGTAAAATATATTTTTGCGTACTTTGTTGAGTTTGGAGTTTAGGCTCCTGTGATGTTTGTAGTGAGGTATTTTTACTTATGAAACTTTTAGTTGCTGGCTCTGGTGGGCGCGAGCACGCTATTGCTAAGAAGTTGTTGGAATCTCCTCAAGTGAACCAGGTTTTTGTAGCACCTGGTAATGATGGCATGACACTTGATGGACTTGATTTGGTAAGCATCGGTATTTCCGAACATTCTAAGCTAATTGATTTCGCGAAAACTAATGATATTGCTTGGACATTTATCGGACCTGATGATGCTTTGGCTGCAGGAATCGTTGATGATTTTAATGCTGCTGGTTTGAAAGCATTTGGACCAAGTAAAGCAGCTGCAGAGCTTGAATGGTCTAAAGATTTTGCTAAATCAATCATGGCTAAATACCATGTTCCAACAGCTGCTTACGGTACTTTCTCAGATTTTGAGCAAGCAAAGAGCTATATTGAAGAACACGGTGCACCAATTGTTGTTAAGGCTGACGGTTTGGCGCTTGGTAAAGGTGTTGTCGTTGCCGAAACAGTAGAACAAGCAATCGAAGCGGCGCATGAAATGTTGCTTGATAATAAATTTGGTGATTCTGGTGCGCGTGTGGTCATTGAAGAATTTCTTGATGGTGAAGAATTTTCACTATTTGCCTTTGTTAATGGTGATAAATTCTATATCATGCCAACTGCACAAGACCACAAACGTGCTTTTGATGACGATAAAGGCTCTAATACTGGTGGTATGGGAGCTTATGCACCAGTTCCACATTTGCCACAAAGTGTTGTTAACACAGCTGTAGAAACAATTGTGAAGCCAGTTCTTAATGGTATGATTGCGGAAGGGTGTCCATATCTTGGTGTTCTTTATGCAGGACTTATTTTGACAGCTGATGGTCCAAAAGTTATCGAATTTAACTCACGTTTTGGTGACCCTGAAACCCAAGTTATCTTACCACGTTTGACATCTGATTTTGCTCAAAATATCACTGACATTTTAGATGGCAAAGCTCCAGAAATCACTTGGACAGACAAAGGGGTCACTCTTGGTGTTGTTGTGGCTTCAGAAGGTTATCCAGTTGCTTATGAAAAAGGTGTCCGCCTTCCAGAGAAAACGTCAGGTGATATTATCACTTATTATGCAGGTGCTAAATTTGCTGATGATAAAGCACTTCTTTCAAATGGTGGTCGGGTTTACATGTTGGTAACAACTAAGGAAGATGTTAAATCAGCACAAGATGTTATCTATGCTGAACTTGCAACTCAAGATACAACAGGTCTTTTCTATCGAAACGATATCGGAAGCAAAGCTATTGGACGTTAAGCCAAAATGTATTTTAGTCAGCGCTTGTCTTTTGGGCGAAAGATGTAACTATAACGGAGGTTATAATTACAATCAAGCCCTTGTAGATTATGTTGCTGACAAAGATGTGATAGCTGTTTGTCCAGAAGTGTTAGCAGGTTTGCCTACACCACGAGAACCAGTTGAATTGCGTGACGGTCGTGTTGTTGATGTTGCTAGTAATTGTTATGATGAGATGTTTGAAAAGGGCATTAAGCGTTGTCTAGATGAAATAGCTGGAAAGTCAATTGATTTAGCCATTTTACAATCACGCAGTCCGTCATATGGTGTTAATCAAGTCTATGATGGAAACTTTTCTGGACAAAAAGTGGCAAGTAGTGGGCTCTTTGCTCAAAAATTAAAAGAACTTGGCTATCATGTTGTTGATGTTGAAGATATAAAACAATTGGAAGGAAAACAATGAAACCATTAATTTCAGTTATCATGGGTAGTAAATCTGATTGGGCTACCATGAAAAAAACAGCAGAGGTACTTGATCAATTTGGTGTGGCGTATGAAAAGAAAGTTGTTTCTGCACATCGTACACCAGATTTGATGTTTAAACACGCCGAAGAAGCACGAGGGCGTGGTATTAAGGTGATTATTGCTGGTGCTGGTGGTGCTGCTCATTTGCCTGGTATGGTCGCAGCTAAAACAACACTTCCAGTTATTGGTGTTCCTGTGAAATCACGCGCGCTTAGCGGACTGGATTCGCTTTATTCAATCGTTCAAATGCCTGGCGGAGTACCTGTGGCAACTATGGCTATCGGAGAGTCAGGAGCAACTAATGCTGCCCTCACAGCTCTTCGTATTTTGGCAATTGAAGATACTGTATTGACAGAAAAACTAGAAAACTTTGCACTTGAACAAGGTAAAGTTGCGGAGGCTTCAACAGATGAACTCGACTAAAACAATCGGTATTATCGGTGGTGGACAACTTGGGCAAATGATGGCTATTTCAGCTATCTATATGGGGAATAAAGTGGTTACTTTGGATCCCGCAGCAGACTGTCCGGCTTCACGTGTGAGTGATATGATTGTGGCACCTTATGATGATGTTGAAGCTATGTGCGAACTAGCGAAACGCTGCGATGTGCTCACTTATGAGTTTGAAAATGTTGATGCGGATGCTTTGGATGCGGTTGTCAAGGAAGGGCAATTGCCACAAGGAACTGATTTGCTTCGTATTTCGCAAAACCGTATCTTTGAAAAAGACTTTCTAGCTAAAACAGCAGGTGTGAAAGTAGCACCGTACAAGGTCGTCACATCAAGTCTTGACTTTGAGGATATTGATTTATCTAAGAAATACGTTTTAAAAACAGCAACTGGCGGTTATGATGGTCATGGTCAAATCGTGATAAAATCAGTTGAAAACTTAGCTGACGCTAACAAATTAGCCAATTCTTGCGAATGTGTTTTGGAAGAATTTGTGAATTTTGACCTTGAAATTTCAGTGATTGTTTCAGGAAATGGCAAGGATATGACCGTTTTCCCAGTACAAGAAAATATTCATCGCAATAATATCTTATCTAAAACAATTGTACCAGCTCGCATTTCTGATGAGCTTGCTCAAAAAGCGCAAGCTATGGCTGTTCAAATCGCTGAAAAACTGGAATTGTCTGGTACACTTTGTGTCGAAATGTTTGCGACGCCTGATGATATTATTGTCAATGAAATTGCACCGCGCCCTCACAATTCAGGACATTATTCAATTGAAGCCTGTGATTTTTCACAATTTGACACACATATTTTGGGAGTTCTCGGCTTGCCACTTCCAAAAATTCATCTCCATCAACCAGCTGTTATGCTGAATGTTCTTGGACAACATATGGAAAAAGCGCAAGCTTATGTGCAAGAAAATCCTAGCGCTCACCTCCATCTTTATGGTAAACTAGAGGCAAAACATAACCGCAAAATGGGACACATTACTTTGTTTAGTGATGAACCAGATACCATTGCGGAAATGGGGGAAGGAATGGATTTTTAAAGTGTTAATCGGAGGAAATATGCTGAAAATCATTGTTCATGCTTATATTGATAATGCTGAGAAAGCTATCGTTGAAGTCGTTTTTGCTTCTTCTGATAAGTCTCGTATTTCTGAAAAAATGGCAGAGCTGATAAATAAGTACCCCAATGATTACCTTGCTGTTTATGATTTACCACTTGATACAGATTTAACAACTTTACCTCACTATCCATCTGTTGAAATTGGTAAGGAAGATTTTAATTAATTGTGTTAGTTATTTTATTGATATAACTAAAAAAAGAAAGGAGCTAGGGTGTTAACCGTATTCGCTTAACGCCCTTAATATCTTAAACATGATCGATCGTTATTCACGCCCTGAGATGGCGGCAATTTGGAGTGAAGAAAACAAATACAAAGCTTGGCTTGAAGTTGAAATTTTGGCTGACGAAGCCTGGGCTGAATTGGGAGAAATTCCTGAAGAGGATGTCGCTAAAATCCGTGCCAATGCAAGCTTTGACGTTGACCGTATTTTGGAAATTGAACAACAAACACGTCATGACGTTGTTGCTTTTACACGTGCGGTTTCTGAAAGTCTTGGGCAAGAACGTAAATGGGTGCACTATGGCTTGACATCAACTGACGTTGTCGATACAGCTTATGGTTACCTTTACAAACAAGCTAATGAAATCATCCGCAAAGATTTGCATAATTTCCTTGAAATCATTGCTAACAAAGCTAAAGAACATAAATTCACTATCATGATGGGCCGTACTCACGGTGTCCACGCTGAACCAACAACATTTGGTTTGAAATTGGCAACATGGTACAGCGAAATGAAACGTAACATCGAACGTTTCGAACATGCAGCTGCTGGTGTTGAAGCTGGTAAAATTTCAGGTGCTGTTGGTAACTTCGCTAACATTCCACCATTTGTTGAAGCTTATGTGTGTGAAAAACTTGGTATTCGTGCACAAGAAATTTCAACACAAGTTCTTCCACGTGACCTTCATGCAGAATACTTTGCAGTTCTTGCTAGCATTGCAACATCAATTGAACGTATGGCAACTGAAATCCGTGGTCTGCAAAAATCTGAACAACGTGAAGTTGAAGAATTCTTCGCTAAGGGGCAAAAAGGTAGCTCAGCTATGCCTCACAAACGTAACCCAATCGGTTCAGAAAATATGACAGGTCTTGCGCGTGTTATCCGCGGTCACATGGTAACAGCTTACGAAAACGTGTCACTTTGGCATGAACGTGATATCTCACATTCATCTGCTGAACGTATCATCTCACCTGATACAACAATCCTTATCGACTACATGCTTAATCGTTTCGGAAATATTGTTAAAAACTTGACTGTTTTCCCAGAAAACATGATTCGCAACATGGGTTCTACTTTTGGACTTATCTTCAGCCAACGTGTTATGCTTAAATTGATTGAAAAAGGAATGACACGTGAACAAGCTTACGACCTTGTTCAACCTAAAACAGCTTATTCTTGGGATAACCAAGTTGACTTCAAACCACTTCTTGAAGCTGATGAAGAAGTCACTTCACGTTTGACTCAAGATGAAATTGATGAATTGTTCAATCCATCATACTACACTAAACGTGTTGATGAAATCTTTAACCGTATCGGTTTAGGAGATTAATGTAAATAAAAAAATGGTCTTTTTGCCAGTTACTATAGTTAGTAAAAAAGACAAACCTCATTTTGAACAGCTCCCTGTCAAGTAGACAGTGAAATAATAAAATGAATAAGCAACC
>ERZ1034847.139-NODE-139-length-40997-cov-21.948854_pt1 | contig 40997 bp, 30 predicted proteins | sample MGYA00520633_ERZ1034847 | MGnify/ENA primary metagenome ERZ1034847 (study PRJEB33766, sample SAMN09781732) | gut metagenome | biome: gut microbiome | host: Homo sapiens | place: Madagascar | study: EMG produced TPA metagenomics assembly of the PRJNA485056 data... | reverse complement strand
ACCTTGAGTACGAGGTTGGTACAATGATCGAGATCCCAAGAGCTGCTCTTACAGCTGATGAGATCGCTACAGAGGCTGATTTCTTCTGCTTCGGTACAAACGACCTTACACAGATGACATTTGGATTCTCTCGTGATGATGCAGGTAAGTTCCTTAACGCTTACTATGACAACAAGATTTTCGAGAACGATCCATTTGCTAAGCTTGACCAGACAGGTGTTGGTAAATTAATGGAGACAGCTATTAAGCTTGGAAAGCCAGTTAATCCTAAACTTCACGTTGGTATCTGTGGAGAGCACGGTGGAGATCCTTCATCAGTTGAGTTCTGCCACAAGATTGGACTTGACTATGTTTCATGTTCACCATTCCGTGTACCAATCGCTCGTCTTGCTGCAGCACAGGCTGCTATCGCAGAGCAGGCAAAATAGACAAAGGCTCTAATTTAAAAGTCTATATATAAGATTTTGCAAGGGAAAGTATTTAGTACTTTCCCTTGTTTTTTATTGCCAATCTGCATTTCACACCCTGAAAACTACATTTCGCGCCAAGAGTATAGATTGTAGGCACTATATGTTGTATAATTGGTACTAGAAATACAAGTATATGTGATATGAATAGAGAACGAAGCACAGATACGATGTAGGTACTAAGGTATGGAGAACACATTTATGATTATAAAAAAGAAGAACATCCGTACAATTGTGATAACCTGTGCATTGCTAGGTGTCATAATATTCAGCATTCATAGCTACAATGTATATATGAGCCGTCAGATATATAATGAGGGCACATCAAATATCAAAGCCTCATACAGTCAGGTGAACCGGACTTTTAACATGTTTGCGCAACGCAACTGGAATGTTTTATCGGATTGGAATGTATATTTGACCAAGGTACTAAATAACGACAGCGGTCTGCAGTGGAATGATTTTGTCAGGGAAAAAGGGACCTGGCATTACAGTGATTTTTATCTGTTTAATGAGCAGAATCAGTTTATCACCATAGAGGGCAGAAGCGGAGTGGCTGACAATGCAAAAGATGCATTTAATGAGCTTTTTAAGGCAAATGAGCCTGTGATATCGAGCTATATATCAACAAAGGGTGTCAGAAAGGTGCTTTTTGCATTTCCATCTGATGGGATAACTGTGGATGGAATCACCTATACCGGGCTTGCTGTGAGCTATGACAATACAGACGTGGAAAGGATGCTCGGAGACGAGGCCTATAAAGACCAAAGTGATTGTTATATCGTTGATTCTGCAGGCAATGTCATATTCTCAATCGAACCGAAGACAGAGATTGATGATATGGTTGATAATCTGATTGATTTCATAGGTGATAACGCAACAGATTACGATACATCTGATTTTAAAGATGTAAAAAACAAAATAGCTGATGGCAGTGATGGCTGCTTTTCCTTTACATACAATAATAAGGATTATTATATGACATATCAGCCTACCGGCATAAAGGACTGGTCTATAGTCGGTATTGTTGAAGCAAAGGCTGTCAGCTCGTTCATGTTTCAGGTACAGTACAGCACAATTTTACTTATTGGCATAATGTTCATCTGTGTAATTCTGCTTATTTTTATGTATGTATTGAAGAATACCAGGCTTAAGCTTCAGAAGGAGAAGCTCACTGTCATGGCAGTATCTCATGAAAAGGAAATCTCTGATATGCTGTTGAACAGTCTGGCAAGAATTGTGGACAGTTACGCACTGTGTGATATTGAAAATGATACGTACGAATATCATGAGAGACTGGCTCGAAAGCTTTATCCTGAGCGTGGCAGTTACTGTGACCTGGTGGAGACTATATCAAACAGGTACACGCTGATTTCAGAGGAGGAGAGTAATGATATCTCGGAGCTTCTTTCTCTTGAAAATATTTACGGAAAAATTAAAAATGAGCATGATTATTTTAAATTTGAATGTGCAGAGAACAACAGCAAGCTTTTTCTTTCAATGACAATCATTCCGGCCAGATGGGAGGATGGCAGACTGACACAGTATCTGCTTGTCTCACAGAATATAGGCGAAATGCATAGGATGGCTGATCTGGCAAATACGGATATGCTTACCGAGCTCTACAATAAGAGATATTTTGATACCATTATGAATATGAGGGCTCAGAGGGGAAAAGCATTTGCCCTGATTTTTATGGATTTGGATTTTTTCAAGCCGGTCAATGATATATATGGTCATCCGGTTGGCGATGAGGTGCTTCGCAACGTAGGAAAGCGCATTATAAACAGCATACGAACAGCTGATTATGCATTTCGTATTGGCGGCGATGAGTTTGCATGCATATTAGATGGTAGCGTAGATGAAGAAAAATGTCTGGAGAGCATAGATAGGCTTAAAAAAGTCATAAATAGCCCTTATAACATACATGGTCATAAAATAAAAATCGGAGTAAGCTGTGGATATGCACTTTATCCGTCCGATGCTGACACGGTTGAGAGCCTGCTAAAGATAGCAGACAGACGTATGTATGCAGAGAAGGAAAAACATCATGAAGATAGAAGATAATAGGATATAGAAGATTATCAATAAAAAAAGCTATGAGAGCCCGGTTAAAGGCTTTCATAGCTTTTATTTTTATGAGTGAGCACGAAGCTGTTCATCGACATATGTCTGGATATAATAATTATCCTCAGGCATCTGGCAGCCGACGATATATGTTCCGTCATTATTTGAGCAGCGGATTACATATCCATCCAACACTGAGTGGTCAGCAAGAGCAAAGTCCTCTATCGAGATAGTAACCTTCGCACCCTTATTATCCACGAAATAAGGATCCTTTGTCAAAAATGCAAAGCCGTTTGCACTTATATTGTCAAGCGTGCCCTTGAATGTGGTGTCGGTTCCTTTAAGCTTGATAGTGCAATTGTTTGATAAATCCATGCGAGGGTATTTCCTACGGTTCAAGATTTCAGGCTGCGTATTGACTGTTATCACAAGGTCATCTGTAATTGTGAGATCCTTCCAACAGTACATTACATTGCCAACTGTAACATACAGATTGCAAGGTCTCGATGAGTCTACAGATAAGCCGCCTGATACAAGCTTAAGACCGTTTTCGCCAACAGCCTTTACTTCGCAATGGAACTCGTTGCCGGTCTGTACATCTGTCATAATCACTTTGGCCTTCATACCCGGGCGGATATCATCAAGTCCCATAAATCCACCAACTCCGAGCTCGTGCATGAGAGATTGGATAACAGTCTCGATATTATTGATATTTGTTGCACTTTCATCATATTTACTGAGCATCTTGCGACTTATCGCGTCAGATGCATCGATACATGAGGTCATGGTTTCTACGATGTCAGATACCTTTTCCATATTGTCGACAAGCTGCTGGTTAGATGCTTCTACTTCCTGCATTGCGGTGTCGATTTCACGGATATGGCTACCAAGCTTATTGGAATCCTTTGTGATTTTCTCTACATTTTCACCGGTCTGCATTACCTTCTCAAGAGTAAGCTGGATGAGGTGGAGTGTTTCTTCGATAGATGCTGTCATCCTTCCAGAAATCTCGTCAAGCCGAGAGAGCGCCTCGCTGATCTGACCGGATGAATTTCTTGTCTCAGTGCTTAATGTACGGATCTGTTCGGCAACAACAGCAAAGCCCTTACCTGCTTCACCTGCACGCGCTGCCTCAATTGAAGCGTTAAGTGCAAGGAGATTTGTCTGGTTTGAAATATTATCAATTGTTCCGGTTTCATTTTTAACCATCTCAAATTCATCTCTGAATGTAGTCAGGATGTTTTCAACCTCTGTAGAAAGCTCCGACATAGTTTTTGCTGTCTGGGCAAGACCTTCAAGGTCCTCAGAGCTGACCTTGGCATGCTTGCCGGATTCGGTTGTCAGGGAAACCATATCGTTTATCATGGCTGCCACATTCTCAACCTGTGCGCTTATATCGGTAGTCATTTCCTGTGAAGAAGCAGTGTGGGACTGAAGCTGCTCATTATTTCCGGTGAGCTCATTCATTCCATCAACGACAACATCGGAGCCATGCTTGTTTTCAGAAGCAAGCTCACGTACCACTGTTATACCGTCCATTATAGTGTTGCTTGCAGTTTTAACCTGCTCAACTGTCGTGACAACGCGATTCAAATCAGACTTTATGCTCTCGGTGAGTGCAGCATCGGACTCAGTCAGGTGACGCACCGACATGATATAGCCTATGTAGCAAAGTAAAAGACATGCTATCTGAAGCTGATAGTTTTTCTGGTCTACAGCAGTGTTCTGACCTAGTACTAATATGTGAAATGCAATACTTGCAATAAGGCTTAGCATATTTGCAACAGCGCAGTAAATCATGAATTTTTCATCCTTAAATATTACAATAAGGCTGATTATCGGAAGTATGTAGGTGAATGCAATCGGTGAGGTCGTCGTACACAAAAGAAATACGTAAAAAATACCATATCCGATGACAAATGCAAGCCGGTACTGATCGTTATCCTTCCCTTTCATTTTTAGAAGTATGTCACCGCACATGAAAGGCAGCCAGCACAAAATAACAAAAATGATATAATTACTGACAGAATAAGCGCCATTTGCTGTGTCGGTACCATAATTTGCGGTCAGCAGAATAGCAAAAACAAGCCATAATCTGCGGGCCTTGATATTCGCCTTTGCTTTAAAAATTTTTTCATCGTAACCCATATGAATTCTCCTGATTCGTAATAATATAGCTCTATTGTACTATCATAGTACTATAATTACAAGGCATACTTAAGAATTTGAATGTATTTTGAATGTATAATTATGGTATTGTTTCTAAGTCTAAACTTTAATTGTTTTTTGCCTGTCAATCCGCTATACTAAAATTAACTATATACTTACAGGAGGGCATAAAGCATGAACATACTTCTGATTAACGGAAGTCCAAAAGGCAAACGAAGCAATTCGTTAAGGCTTGCAAACAGCTTTATAGAAGGCTTCAAAGAAGGATATAAGAGCAAAAATGTAGCTATATCCATTGATGAAATGCATGTAGCCTCAATGAATGTAGGAGCGTGTAAGGGCTGCTTTGCATGCTGGCAGAAGACACCGGGGGTGTGCTGCATAAATGACGATATGCAGACTGTTATTGGGAAAATGCTTGAAGCGGATATTGTTGTGTGGTCGTTTCCTCTGTACTATTTTAGTGTGCCGGGAATACTAAAGAACGTGATTGACAGGCAGCTTCCCATGAGCCTGCCGTTTATGAGTACAAAGGATGACGGATACGGAAGCGGCAGCCATGATTGCAGATATGACATGGAAGGCAAAAGGCATGTGCTAATCTCTACCTGTGGCTTTTATTCTGCAGAGGAAAATTATGACAGTGTACTTCGGATGTTTGACCATTTCCTTGGAAAAGGGCATTATACAACCATATTTTGTGGTCAGGGTGAGCTGTTTCGTGTAAAAGAGCTGTCAAAGAGGACTGACGAATATCTGGCTACGGTAAAAAGTGCCGGGGCAGAATATGCCATCACAGGAAAAATATCTGAAAAAACAGAAGCGGCGCTCCATACTCTTTTATATCCAAGGGATGTATTTGAAAGTATGGCGGATGCCAGCTGGGGAATCAGCAGGACAACAGGAGAAAAGGAAGCAGATGACCTTGTTTTCACCAGACAGATGGCTGCATTATACAATAAGGATAGCTATGACGGAAAGGAACGCGTGCTTGAGATATGCTATACCGATTTGAAGCATACATACCAAATAAAGCTTGATGATAAAGGTAGTGAGGTGTTTACTGACCAAAGCCTTGCCGCGACTACACGCATAGATACGCCTTTTACGGTATGGTCGGCTATTTCCCGAGGCGAGATAGGTGGCGCAGAGGCATTGGGAAAGCAGATGTATACGGTGACAGGTGATTTTTCCTTGATGGTAAACTGGGATAAATTTTTTGGAAGTACATCGGCAGTCAAAGAGGCAGAAAAAATATCACAAGGTGTGGAGGTACAGAAAAATCCATCCATGATGACAATGCTCATACCATGGATTACGTTTTGGATAGCAGTTTCTGTCAATACTGAAAAGGGTTCTGTGATTGCTCTTTTGGTGGCATCCGCTATTCCTTTTATTATGAGAAAACATAAATTTGTAATATGGGATCAGCTCTCAATTGTTGCTGTTGCTATACTTTCTGCGATTGCAAGCCTGACAGGAGCAGGTGACATATCAACAGATATCGGATATCTGGTGTTTGGGCTGTTCTGGCTGGTTTCATGCCTGACAAAGGAGCCTTTATGCGCAACATATGTGAAATACAATTATGGCGGTGAAGCCGCACATAAAAATCCTCTCTTTATGAAGACGAATTATATACTTGCGGCGGCATGGGGAGTATTATACGTGTTGACAGCAGTGTGGACATTTCTGCTGAAAAAGGCAGGTGTTGGAGCTACACTTATTGTCGTAAACAATCTGATGCCTGTATTGATGGGCATATTTACCGGATGGTTTGAAAAATGGTATCCTGCAAGGCTCGCAAGAGGCTCAAAAAAGCAGTAATTCGTAAGATTTTTTTAATATTTTATGTATTCTATTTACTTTAGGTGGATAGAAGAGTACTCTTTAGAAAACGTACTCATAGTAGTGCTTATAAATAAAAGAAAGAGGTATATCATAATGAAGAAAAAACTGATTACAATTGTAATAGGAGCTATGCTTTGCGCCGGATTGTTTGCAGGCTGCGGACAGAGCAATACAAAGCAGGATAAGGCAGCAGGCACCGAAAGTGCAAAGCAGGCTGATACCAAGGATGAAGGTGATAAGGGCTCACAGGAAGAGAAGGAGCTTACAGGAACGATTGATGACATAAAGGACTTCATGTTTGTAGTGACTGATGATAAGGATACACCATACAGCTTTACCTTCGATGAGAAGCCTGACGGACTAGAGAGTGTCGCAAGTGGAGATAAGGTGACTGTAAAGTATACCGGAACTATTTCAGAGGTAGACCCGTTTGAGGGAAAGATAATATCTGTTGAGAAGGCAGAATAAGCTACCACAATCTTAGATTGTATTTTGACTGTTAATCCGCTATACTATAGCTAAGTATAGCGGATTATTTTTGTGGAGGCTTTTATGGCAAATACTTTGAAGTTACCGGTTGGAATTGATGATTTTAGGAAGTTGCGAGAATCTCATTTTTATTATGTGGATAAGACAAGGCTTATTGAGCAGCTTTTATTAAACTGGAGTGAGGTGACACTTTTTACACGTCCGCGCCGTTTTGGAAAAACTCTTAATATGAGCATGCTTAAGAGTTTTTTTGACATTGGCACAGATAAAGCATTATTTGATGGCTTATATATTTCAGGTAATAAAGAGCTGTGTGATGAGTATATGGGGAAGTATCCGGTTATTTTTCTTTCACTCAAGGGGGTGGAGGGATTAACATATGAAGAAGCCTTTGAAGCTTTTGTCAGGATTATGGGAAAAGAAGTGACACGTCTGTCTTTTCTGGCTGACAGTGATAAGCTGACACAGATTGAGCAGGAACAATATAAGGGGCTTACAATTATGAAAAATGGCAGGCTTGCTTTTGACAAGGAAAAGCTCATATCTTCCTTACAGCTTCTTTCACAGCTATTGTATAAGCACTATGGAAAAAAGGTAGTTATTCTCATAGATGAGTATGATGTACCGCTCGATAAGGCCTTCCAGAATGGCTATTATAAGGAAATGGTTTCGCTTATCAGAGGTCTTTTCGGGCAGGCACTAAAGACTAATGAATTTTTGCAGTTTGCGGTGCTGACAGGGTGCCTTCGAATATCAAAGGAAAGCATATTTACAGGACTTAACAATTTCAAGGTAATGTCGATTACAGATTCACGTTTTGATGAGCAGTTCGGATTTACCGATAGTGAGGTAAAGAAGCTTTTGTCTGATTATGGTATGGATTCGCATTTTGACGAGGTAAAGGAGTGGTATGACGGATATCACTTCGGAAAGGCTGATGTCTATTGTCCTTGGGATGTGATTAATCATGTGGATCATCTGCGTGACGACAGTGATGCAAAGCCTCAGACATATTGGATAAACAGCAGTGGAAATAGTCTGGTGAGACGTCTTATCAATAGGGCTGATTCATCGACAAAGGATGAGATTGAGCGTTTGATTGCAGGTGAGGCGATTGAAAAAGTCATTCGTCTGGACCTGACATACGATGAAATTGATAATACAATTGACAATATATGGAGTGTGCTTTTTACTACAGGCTACCTTACAAAAATCGGAGAAGTAAAGCTTCCTGATAGCGAAAGCTATGCTTACAGGCTCGTCATTCCAAACAAAGAAGTGAGGGAGGTATTTGTACTTCAGATTCAGGAATGGTTCAAGGCAGTTGTTGCAAATGACAATGATACGATGAAGCTTTTATCAAAGGCGATTTTGGATAAAGACGAGACGATTCTTGCAAGGCAACTCAATATCGTGATGGGGCGTATGATAAGCATACTCGATACCAAGGCACCAGATGATATGAAGGAAAACTTTTATCATGGTCTGCTTCTTGGATTGCTTAGAGGAAGCAATCCGGACTGGCTCATCAAGTCCAATCGTGAGTCGGGAGATGGCTTCAGTGATATACTTATAAAGCCTGAGAATCCTGATTTAGGCATTGTTATCGAGGTAAAGTATGCTAAGGAGTTTAAGGGGCTTGACGCAGCTTGCGATACTGCGATGGCTCAGATAAAGCAGAAGAGATATGATGAGACTCTCCGCGATGAGGGCAGGTGTGATATTTTAGTTTACGGCATCGCATTTTGCAGGAAGAGATGCAAGGTAGTGGGAGAGAAGCTGTAGGTGCTAAAAGATTAGAATGTGAATGTTTATAAAAGGGAGGATTATTTTTAATGAATGAATCAAATAAACTATCACGAGCTATTTACGTAGTTCCTGTAATATATGTGCTTGGAATGTATATGATGCCGGTTTTATTTTGGATAATATGCAATATGCAGGAATCAACAGAAAGCTTTGATGCAGGCTGGATAATGGTCATGCCGATTGTTTTGGGACTGGTTAATCTGGCTGTGGTGCTTATCCTTGGGAAAAGAATAAGCAGAGTACAGCTTCTCATTTGCACAAGGATTATCAAATATGCGTTAATACCATTTTATGTAATAGGTTGTTTTTGCATCATAGTGGCACTTCTTTTGATGTTTACACCGGTTGTTATCATGATATTTGTAGGCCCGACTGTTGCAATTGTGCTATCAGTTATTGGATGGCTGGGGCTGTTAGGTGCAGCACCTTTTTCTATTGCCTATATTGTAAGGGCATGCAGTGAGGGAGTACAAGGAAAGGTGCTGTCTGTATTTGCAGGCATATTCCAGTTCTTTTTCACACTGGATGTGATTTTTGTGATCGTACTGGAGGTGAAGGATAGGAGCTTTGTGAAAGCACAAAAGGGATATGGAGTGATTCAATGATAGAAGTATTATAAGGCAATATAAAAGAGCTCTTTGCGAGCTCTTTTATATTGTACAACATGTAATTGTGGATGATTACTGTAAGAGTGAGAGAACACCCTGGTTAGACTGATTAGCCTGTGCAAGCATAGACTGACCTGCCTGAGCAAGAATGTTGTTCTTGCTGTAGTTAACCATCTCTTTAGCCATATCTGTATCACGGATACGAGACTCAGCTGATGTGGTATTCTCAGATACATTATCAAGGTTGTTGATTGTATGCTCAAGTCTGTTCTGTACGGCACCAAGTGATGAACGCTGTGAAGATACTTTTGAGATTGCTTCTGAAATACGATCAATTGCAGCTGTTGCATCATCCTCTGTACTTACTTTAAGATCCTTAACACCAATTCCAGTAGCGCTCATAGAATCAATATTAACAGAAATCTTATTATTTGTATCTGAATCAGCTCCTACATGAAGATTAAATGATAATGTACCATTTACAGGTTTTCCGTCTGTAAATGTCTTTGCCTTAGTTAAATCAAGCTCCATATTAGCGTCCTTAGCTTTTCCTTTTTCTCCGGCATCACTTGTATAGAATTTTGCGTTTGTTAAATCTGTTCCATCAGCTTTTTTACCATTAGCTATCTCATCAGCAGAAACTACATTACCATCTTTGTCATACAGTTTTGTTACATATGCGTAATCAGTGCCTTTTTTAGCAATATTGGCGGCTGTCTGTGGATTGTTTGTACCATCATATGCTTTGGTGTATACTTTCTTACCTGCATCCAAGGCTTCCTTTAACTTAGCTGCGCTACCAACTTCTGTGGTACTACCTTCAACAAATAATTTGGTAAAATCGGCATTATAGCCTGATTTCATAAAGTTAGCTGTCGTTGATGTTTTGCTATCTCCTTTAAGAAGATATGTTTCGTTGAACTTTGTTGTCTCTGATACACGGTCAATCTCTGTTGCGAGCTGATCAACCTCATCCTGAATGGCTTTTCTATCAGTAGAAGAGTTTGTACCATTAGCTGACTGTACTGCAAGCTCATTCATACGCTGAAGCATTGAGTGAACCTCTGTGAGAGCACCCTCGGCTGTCTGTACAGCAGATACACCATCCTGAGCATTTGTTGAAGCTCTGTCAAGACCTTTAATCTGTTTTCTCATCTTCTCAGAAATTGTAAGTCCGGCTGCATCATCAGCTGCACGGTTAATCTTATAGCCAGATGAAAGCTTCTCTGTGCTCTTTGACTGTGCGCTTGTTGTTACGTTGAGCATTCTGTTGGCATTTGCTGCCTGCATATTGTGTTGTACTACCATAATATGTACCTCCATGTATTGTTATTTTGTTCCGGATAAAATCCATTTTATCCGGCATGTTATGAAATTTTCACTATGAGCATGTGCCTAGGTTCACATGTCCACATATGGTGAAACACAATGGATAATGTGTTTCATCAATTAGATAACAACATCCCTAAACACAGAATCGCGTTCATCCTGCTCGATTCCCAGGTATCGTTTTGTGATTTCAAATGAAGAGTGCTGATAAATGTCCATCAAAAGAACCGGTGATGTGCCTTGCTTCCATGCATAGTAGCCAAAGGTCTTGCGAAGGGAGTGTGGACTGATTACACCCTCGATTTCACAGGAAACAGCAGCATTATGCACAATTCGATATGCCGTTGAGCGTGATATATGCTGATTATCAGCATTTGAGAACAAAAATGTGTCAGGTAGAAATTTGATTAGCGCCTTTGATTTGTACCAGCTCAGAGAATTGATTATCCTTGAATTCAGAAAAATAACAGATTGCTTGGTGGTTTTTTGCTCGGTCAATTTAACATGAGTGCGAAAACAGCCATTATCAAAATTGTAGACATCATTCCATGTGAATTTCAGCAAATCCGACACACGAAGTGCAGTATTTAGTCCTAATGATATAAACATATAGTTTCTGGGATTATATTCTTCCTCAATATAGAAGTTTTTGAATCTATCGAGCTTCTCTTTGTTTTTAATGGGTTGTGATTTGTTCATTGCAATCTCCTTTGTGTAAAATACTATGGGTTTTGTTCCATATTACGACAAAAATGAATTGCAATTTAGATAGATTAGGCGATATTAAAAATCTTTAACAAATGCTGAATGCCCGAAAACACTGCATTTTCACTTGGTTTTAGAAGAAATCAGAAATAAATTTTAAAAAAATAGTACAAAATTTCTAAAAAGGGGTTAAGCATTTTAAATCTGTGCCGAAATATATGGTGTAAACGGAATGAAACACATTATCCATTGTGTTTCACCATATGTGGACATGTGAACCTAGGCACATGCTCATAGTGAAAATTTCATAACATGCCGGATAAAATGGATTTTATCCGGAACAAAATAACAATACATGGAGGTACATATTATGGTAGTACAACACAATATGCAGGCAGCAAATGCCAACAGAATGCTTAACGTAACAACAAGCGCACAGTCAAAGAGCACAGAGAAGCTTTCATCAGGTTACAGAATCAACCGTGCAGCAGATGATGCAGCCGGACTTACAATTTCTGAGAAGATGAGAAAGCAGATTAAGGGTCTCGACAGAGCTTCAACAAATGCAGAGGATGGCGTTTCAGCAGTACAGACAGCAGAAGGTGCCCTCACAGAAGTTCACTCAATGCTTCAGAGAATGAATGAGCTTGCAACACAGTCTGCAAACGGAACAAACTCTTCAACAGACCGTCAGGCAATTCAGGATGAGATTGATCAGTTATCAACAGAAATTGATCGTGTATCAGAGACAACAAAATTTAATGAGACATACTTATTAAAAGGTCAGAGTGGTACAACTGATAAATACATGAAAGCTCATGATGCAGGATTTGCTGGTACACTTGCTGATGGAGATAAAACAGCAACATTCTCAATGAAGATTAAAGCTGGAGAAAGCCTGAAAATAGGTGGTACTGATTATGATGTTTATGCAGACGGAAGTGGTGTATCGGATTTACAGACATCAGTAAAGGGTTTAGCCGCAGGTAAAAAAGTTACTATTGATGGAACAGAATATACTGTAGCTGCAACAGATGTAGATGCAACTAATCTTAAAGCGGATACTATTGCAGCAAAAATTAAAGCTGGAGCTAAGGTTAAGGTAGATACAAATGATGCTGTTACAGCTGTTGATACATCAAAGGCAACTTCAATAAGTGTTACTGATGCTACCAATAAGGTAACAGAGCAGCTTAAAGCAGCTAATGACATTGGTGCAGTAGATGGAAAATCAACAGTTACAGCTGGCACAGCAGCAGCTGATGGAACAGTTGAGTTTGATATTCAAAAAGGACATGCAACAGTTGCAGATACATTATCATTTAATCTTCATGTAGGAGCTGATGCTGATTCTACAAATAAGATTACTGTTGATATCGATGCAATGAGTTCAGCAGGACTTGGAATCAAGGGAATTAATGTTAGCACAGAGCAGAGCGCTACATATTCAATTGATGCTATTGCAGATGCAATTTCTCAGGTTTCTTCACAGAGATCAGCACTAGGAGCAGTTCAGAACAGACTTGAGCACACAATCAACAACCTCGACAACGTAGTTGAGAATACTACATCAGCTGAGTCTCGTATCCGTGATACAGATATGGCTGAAGAGATGGTTAACTACAGCAAGAATAACATTCTTGCTCAGGCTGGACAGTCTATGCTTGCGCAGGCTAATCAGTCTAACCAGGGTGTACTCTCACTCCTTCAGTAATTACAACTACTATAAGATTTACTTAGCAAAAGGAACCTTCGGGTTCCTTTTGTCGTTATATACATCTATACATGAGATAATATTTATGCTTGCCAATTTATAGCTGTAAATAGTATAATATAGTTGACATCGATTTCTCCTTAGATATTAAGACTGTAATTATCAAAAGGAGTACTATAAATGAAATTAAATAAAAAATATAAGGATAGATTGTTCTGTCTTTTATTTGGAAATGAAGAATACAAGGAGAACATACTATCTTTGTATAACGCTTTATGTAATACAGCGCATACGGATGTGAATGATATCAAGCTTTACACAATCGATAACGTGATTTATATCGAGATGAAAAATGATGTATCGATTCTTCTGGATAGTTATTTACATCTATGGGAGCAGCAAAGCTCCTACAATCCAAATATGCCGCTTAGGGGCTTGATGTATTTCAGTAAAATGTATGACCGCTATATTGTCGAGCATTCCTACAATATCTATGGTTCGACGCTGGTAAAGCTTCCAACACCGAGATATACGGTGTTGTACAATGGTACATCGAAGCAGCCGGCATTTATGAAGCTTAAGCTGTCAGATGCGTTTATCCATGAGGATACAAGCGGAGATTTTGAGTGGACTGCCAACATGGTAAACATTAACCATGGTATGAATGATGAGCTTTTAAATAATTGCAGACCATTGCAGGAATATATGCTGCTTATTGAGGAGATACGTAAGAACCGGTCTGATGGCATGGAAGTGGAGCAGGCAGTTGATAAAGCTGTAACTTATTGTATAAGCAATAACATTTTAAGTGAGTTTCTCACTAAGCACAGAGCAGAGGTGATAGATGTGTGTATAACAGAGTATGATGAACAGGCATTTGTTAACGGAATTAGAGAAGAAGGTAGAGAGGAAGGCAAGGCCCTGACACTGTATTCATTGGTGAATAGTGGCAACCTAAAGCCTGATATTGCCGCAAAGGAACTTGGAATAAGCATTCGTGAATTTGAGACTGCCATGAAAGAGGCTGGAATGAACCAGTCTGTATCAAAATAGTTCAAATAAGTAGTCTGGTTTACTATATGATTTACTTTGCAAAAGGAACCTTCGGGTTCCTTTTGTCGTTATATACATCCATGCAATCCATACATGAGATAATATTTATGCTTGCCAATTTATAGCTGTAAATAGTATAATAAAATTGACATCGATTTCTCCTTAGATATTAAGACTATAATTATCAAAAGGAGTACTATATGAAATTAAATAAAAAATATAAGGATAGATTGTTCTGTCTTTTATTTGGAAATGAAGAATACAAGGAGAACATACTATCTTTGTATAACGCTTTATGTAATACAGCGCATACGGATGTGAATGATATCAAGCTTTACACAATCGATAACGTGATTTATATCGAGATGAAAAATGATGTATCGATTCTTCTGGATAGTTATTTACATCTATGGGAGCAGCAAAGCTCCTACAATCCAAATATGCCGCTTAGGGGCTTGATGTATTTCAGTAAAATGTATGACCGCTATATTGTCGAGCATTCCTACAATATCTATGGTTCGACGCTGGTAAAGCTTCCAACACCGAGATATACGGTGTTGTACAATGGTACATCGAAGCAGCCGGCATTTATGAAGCTTAAGCTGTCAGATGCGTTTATCCATGAGGATACAAGCGGAGATTTTGAGTGGACTGCCAACATGGTAAACATTAACCATGGTATGAATGATGAGCTTTTAAATAATTGCAGACCATTGCAGGAATATATGCTGCTTATTGAGGAGATACGTAAGAACCGGTCTGATGGCATGGAAGTGGAGCAGGCAGTTGATAAAGCTGTAACTTATTGTATAAGCAATAACATTTTAAGTGAGTTTCTCACTAAGCACAGAGCAGAGGTGATAGATGTGTGTATAACAGAGTATGATGAACAGGCATTTGTTAACGGAATTAGAGAAGAAGGTAGGCAAGAGGGTAGAGAAGAGGGCAGAGCCTTGACATTGTTTTCATTGGTTAATAGTGGTAACCTAAAGCCTGATATTGCTGCTAAGGAACTTGGAATCAGCATTCATGAATTTGAGATTGCAATGAAAAAGGCTGGAATTAACCAGCCTGTATCAAAATAATTCAAAAATAATTCAAAAGCATTTTATTAGGTTTATTTATTTTGCTTGTTTCTGATATGCACCTCAGGTATGGCAACATTGTCATAGCTGATATGGCTTCTGAGATGGTTAACTACAGCAAGAACAATATTCTTGCTCAGGCTGGACAGTCTATGCTTGCACAGGCTAATCAGTCTAACCAGGGTGTACTCTCACTCCTTCAGTAATTACAACTGCTATATGATTTACTTTGCAAAAGGAACCTTCGGGTTCCTTTTGTTGTTATATACATCCATACAATCCATACATGAGATAATATTTATACTTGCCAATTTATAGCTGTAAATAGTATAATAAAGTTGACATCGATTTCTCCTTAGATATTAAGCGTGTGATTATCAAAAGGAGTACTATATGAAATTAAATAAAAAATATAAGGATAGATTGTTCTGTCTTTTATTTGGAAATGAAGAATACAAGGAGAACATACTATCTTTGTATAACGCTTTATGTAATACAGCGCATACGGATGTGAATGATATCAAGCTTTACACAATCGATAACGTGATTTATATCGAGATGAAAAATGATGTATCGATTCTTCTGGATAGTTATTTACATCTATGGGAGCAGCAAAGCTCCTACAATCCAAATATGCCGCTTAGGGGCTTGATGTATTTCAGTAAAATGTATGACCGCTATATTGTCGAGCATTCCTACAATATCTATGGTTCGACGCTGGTAAAGCTTCCAACACCGAGATATACGGTGTTGTACAATGGTACATCGAAGCAGCCGGCATTTATGAAGCTTAAGCTGTCAGATGCGTTTATCCATGAGGATACAAGCGGAGATTTTGAGTGGACTGCCAACATGGTAAACATTAACCATGGTATGAATGATGAGCTTTTAAATAATTGCAGACCATTGCAGGAATATATGCTGCTTATTGAGGAGATACGTAAGAACCGGTCTGATGGCATGGAAGTGGAGCAGGCAGTTGATAAAGCTGTAACTTATTGTATAAGCAATAACATTTTAAGTGAGTTTCTCACTAAGCACAGAGCAGAGGTGATAGATGTGTGTATAACAGAGTATGATGAACAGGCATTTGTTAACGGAATTAGAGAAGAAGGCAGGGAAGAAGGCAGGCAAGAGGGCAGAGAAGAAGGCAGAGCTTTGACACTGTATTCATTGGTAAAAAGTGGTAACCTAAAGCCTGATATTGCCGCTAAGGAGCTTGGAATCAGCATTCATGAATTTGAGATTGCAATGAAAAAGGCTGGAATGAACCAGCCTGTATCAAAATAGTTCAAATAAACAGTTTAGTTTATTAGTTTATTTATTTTTTCTGTTTCTGATATGCACCTCAGGTATGGCAACATTGTCATAGCTGATAGGTGCATTTTCTTTATCAGTGTCATCGTGGCTTTCGGTGCTTTTTACGTGCACCTCTGGGATTGCCACGTTGTCAAAAGTTAAATCGTAATTATGTTTTTCTTTTTCTTCTCTGTTTTTAAATATTTTTCTCAATTTTTCAAACATATTTTTCTCCGGTTGTTTTACAGTAGGTTTATAAAGAATGTGATTACAAGGCTGTTCAAAAAGTCGGCAAACAGGCTTCCCACGAGCGGTATGAGCAGATATGCTTTAATAGATGGCACGTATTGATCGCAGACAGCCTGCATATTTGCCATGGCATTTGGGGTGGCTCCGGTTCCGAAGCCGCAGGTGCCTGATACAAGTATGGCTGCATCGTAGTCGCGCCCCATGATGTTGAACTCGATAACATACGTGAATATGATTATGAGAAGCACCTGTGCTGCAAGCAGTATGACGAGTGGGAGAGCGAGTGATGCAAGCTCCCAGAGTCTTAGAGTAATCATTGCCATGCCTAGAAATAGAGAGAGGCTTATACCTCCCAGGTCATTTATCTCTCCCATATGGATGGTGGCGATTCCTGTGTACTCACATATGTTTCGCATGAGTGCGGCTGCGAGCATCGCTCCTATATATATCGGGAAGGTGAGCCCTGTCTTTGTGAGCAGCATTGTAAAGATGGTTCCGACACCTATTGCCAGGATGAGCTGGAATACGGCATCAGCATACATATTTGTGTGGCGCTCATGCTTTTTCTCATCCTCCACCAGCAGGCTGTCGTCATCGTTTGCTGCTGTATTAAGCAGGCTATGCTTTTCAATCAGTCTTTTTCCAAGAGGTCCGCCTATCAGGCTTCCAAAGATGAGACCAAAGGTAGCTGCAGCTGTACAGATGGTCGTGGCGCCCTTTATGTTTAAGTCCTCAAGCACCGGGCCAAAGGCTCCTGCGGTGCCGTGTCCGCCTACCATAGGGATAGAGCCGGTGCACATGCCGATTAGCGGATTCAGGTTTAAGAGCTTTGCAAGCCCCACGGCGGTTAGGTTTTGCAATATGATAAGCGCTATTACCAGTCCCAGGAATACGATGAGCGATTTGCCTCCGCTTTTTAATACCTTGAGATTTGCCTGAAAGCCTACAGATGTAAAGAAGAATACCATGCAGACCTCGCGTAGTGTGTCATCAAAGGAAAATTCTGCGATTCCTGTGACATAGCATATGCATGTCATGATGGCAAAAATCAGTCCGCCTATGACAGGCGCCGGAATACAGAATTTCTGAAGAAAATATATTTTCTTTTTTAAATAGTTTCCCAGTAGTAGTACAAGCACGGCAGCGGCCAGTGTCTGGTACATGTCAAGTTGTATTTTCATGTGTTACCTTTCAATTTTAATTTATTATATTCTTGTTATTTTCTTCTTATATTTTAGAACATTATATATTAGACGTAAAAGTTAATTCGCGAATTAATTTGTGCTATATCCACAGTCTTCATAATATCTTTTCGCTCCATCGTGAAATGGAATAGGTATATCGCCTGTTGCAAAGTCATATGTCAGCTCAAGCTTAAGAGAGTTGGAGTAGGAGAGCTCATTTTCTTTTTCAAACAGGAGCGATGTAAGCTGCTCAATTGTATCGTCGGATACATTAGCCTTTGTGATAAGCACAGATTTTACACCTATAGTGCTTATATCTGTGGTCTGGCCTGTGTATGTGCCGGCAGGTATGACCTCGCTTGTGTAGGCAGAGCTGCTTTCAAGCATCTTGCTTATCACAGTGTCTGTCAGCGGGATAAGCCTTATGTCGCATTCCTTTGATAGCTCATCTATGACAGTGGTGGTGAGTCCGGCAGTGCAGAAGAAGGCATCTATATCACCGGCTTTTAGCTCTTTTGTGGCCTCGATATAGTCCAGGTTTTTGGTGGCAACAAGGGATGATGGCATACCGGCGAACTCAAGAATCTGTGTGGCATTTCGCTCGGTACCGGATTCCTCTGCTCCGATGCTTACCGTGTGTCCGGACAGATCATCAAGAGTCTGGATGTCTGAATCAGCGCGGACTACAAGCTGGCAGGTCTCGGTGTAAAGCCCTGCTATAGCCCTTAAATCTTCATTTGTCTTGTAGGCGTCGGCTATCAGGTCTGCCTGTGCGATGCCTATCTCTATATAGCCATCGGATAAAAGCCTTATATTGGCGTTAGAGCCTGCTGTGGTGCGGACCTTGCAGGTAAAGTCATAGCCCTGTTCATTGGCAAGCTCCGTAAATGTATTTGCAAATGAATAGTACATTCCGCCAATATCGGCTGCTCCGAAGCGTATTGTGCTGCCGGAGGTGGTGCAGCCTGTCAGGGCGAAGAGTACTATGCAAAGCATGATACTGATTTTTTTCTTCATGTTTTGTATTTATCCTTTCATTTTTTCATAATTGCTATGAGTATTTTACAAAAAATTTTCTAATATGAAAAGATTTAATTTAAATTTTTCTTAAATTCCATAGACTTGTGATTGGAAAAATAATATAATAAATTGGTTGTAGAAAATATTTTAAAGGAAGGAAATTATTTATGGAAATCTTTGACATTATCAAGTCTGTTATATTTGGAATTGTGGAGGGCATTACAGAGTGGCTGCCTATCAGCAGCACCGGCCACATGATTCTTCTGAATGAGATTTTACCACTTAGAATAGGAAAGAACCCGGATGATTTTTACAGTATGTTTGAGGTTGTTATCCAGCTTGGAGCCATTATGGCGGTTGTTGTTTTGTTCTGGAGCCAGATCTGGCCTTTTGGTAGAAAGGATAACAAAGCGCCTCTTGCAAAGACCGGTATCGGTGCATGGATCAAGACTGATATCTTCGTGCTGTGGTTTCATATTCTTGTTTCAACTATTCCGGCAGCTATTATCGGAGTTCTTTTTGATGATGTATTCGAGAGACTGTTTTACAATTTCCAGACAGTAGCTATCATGCTTATACTCTTTGGTATCGCTTTTATTGTGATTGAGACCAGACATAATGGCAAGTCTGCTAAGATTAATTCACTTGTCGACATAAGCTACACGACTGCGCTTATGATTGGATTTTTCCAGCTTATTGCAGCTGTTTTTCCGGGTACATCACGTTCAGGCGCTACTATTGTCGGAGCTCTCTTAATTGGTGTTTCAAGAACTGTTGCCGCTGAGTATACATTTTTCCTTGCTATTCCGGTTATGTTTGGTGCGAGTCTTCTGAAGCTTGTTAAATTTGGATTTCATTTTACAGGGGAAGAGGCTGCTATTCTGATTATCGGCATGATTGTGGCATTTGTTGTTTCACTTATTGTTATCAAATTCCTGATGGGCTACATAAAGAAGCATAACTTTATTGTGTTTGGATGGTACCGTATAGTTCTTGGTGCGATTGTGCTGCTTTGTGGTATCGCAGGGCTTCTCTAAATACATTTTGACGCAATTTTGCAGGAAGAGGGTTTAAGACATGCATGATGAATTGACAGCAAATGATATAAAGAAAATGGAGGACGAGATAGAGTACAGAAAGCTCGTTGTCAGAAAGAAGGCTCTTGATGACGTAAAGGTGGCGAGAGCCCAGGGTGACTTGAGCGAGAACTTCGAGTACAAGGCCGCCAAGCAGTTTAAGAACCAGAACGAGAGCCGTATCAGATACCTTGAGAAGATGATTAAGACTGCCGTTGTCATATCCGATGAGTCAAAGGATGATGAGGTGGGTATGTTCAATACGGTCGATGTGTATTTCGAGGAGGATGATGAGACTGAGACATACAAGATTGTCACGACAGTCCGGGGCAATTCCTTAAAGAATCTGATAAGCAAGGAGTCGCCGCTTGGTGCAGCTATATTCGGACACAAGGTGGGCGACAGATGTGAGGTAAAGGTAAATGATGACTACTCATACTTTGTCAAAATTATGAAGATAGAAAACACTGTCGACGACGGCAGTGATGATCTGCGTAAATTTTAATCTGGGTTTAATTTTTGCATTTTATTGGGACTTTAAATGGTTTAACATGTTTATGACTATATAGTAATGTTTGATGTCAGACGTGGGGAGATTTATATGATTAAATTAAAAACTTTTGGCAGCTTTACGGTAGGTAATGACATAACCTCTGTCCAGGAAGGGGCATGGAGGTCTGAGAAGCTTGAAAAGCTGTTTGTATATCTGGCGATGAACAGAAACAGGGGTGTCTGTATAGAGGACATTTCAGAGGCTATATGGCAGGTTGAGGAGGAGACCGATAATCCGGTTGGAGCACTTAAGAATCTGGCATACAGACTCAGAAAGGCTCTAAGAGATGCTTCCTTTGACGAGGAGTGCATAGTCTCTGTAAGAGGCGGCTTGTACAAATGGAATGATGATGTGGAAGTAACCATCGATGCTGAAGAGTTTGACAGATATATAAATGAGGCGGAGCTTGCATTCAGCAGGAGTAAGGAGACCGCTATCGAAAGCTATGAGAAGGCCATAGCCATTTACAATGGCGATTTCCTGCCTCTTAGGACAGATACACACTGGTTTATGACGCTCAATGCATTTTACCATTCAAGGTACGTGAATACGGTAAAGGCCCTGGCAAAGCTGTATATTGATACAGGCTGCTATGAGAAGCTTGAACAGCTGTGCACCAAGGCGATTGTATATGAGCGCTGTGACGAGCAGATTTACTCATATCTGATTATGGCACGCATGCGTACCAAAAAGGTACAGATGGCTTTCGATACCTATGAGACTGCCAAGGCTATTATGGACAACGATCTTGGTGTCAGAAAGACTGTCATGCTCAATAAGGTATATGAGGAACTTTTATCTGTCACAAAGGGGGTTTCAAGCTACAATATAGATGAGGTGAAGGAGGATATCAACGAGGAGAGCATGGATGGTGTTTTCATGTGCGGATATCCTGTGTTCAAGGAGATTTATCATCTGGAGGTCAGAAAGAGTGCACGCTCCACTGTTCCTGAGAGTCTTGTTCTGGTCACTGTTGCTCCAATGTACAACAGTCTGTCTGATAAGAAGCAGAGTCAGATGAAGGATTCCATGGTCACGCTTGAGAGGGCGCTTAGGAAGTGTCTGCGTGTGGGTGATGTGGCGGCAAAGTACAGTGATTCCCAGTACATAGTGCTTTTGTCGAAATGCTCATGCGATACAGCTTCTGATGTCATGAAGCGTATTATCGATAGGTTCGATCATACATGTGATGCACATTGTAATATGACAATACACTTTGACGTTGAGCCGGTAAGCTGCCATAGCAGCTTCGTGAGTGATAAATGATTTTGTGGTACAGAGGTGTTTTCATGAAGAGACTGATTAATATTATTTCAAGTATAGTTTTATTAATTCTGGTTTTAATTATTGCTGTAATATTTGCTCCTAAGCTGTTTCATATCGAGCCGATGGTGGTTGTAAGCGGCAGCATGGAGCCTTCCTACATGAAGGGGAGCCTGTTGTATGTAAAGGAGGATACCGGTGGTGTACAGACCGGTGATGCCATTACCTTTTACAGACATGGCGAGCTGGTGACTCACAGGGTGGTTGAAATCAATACAGATGAAAAGACCTACACTACAAAGGGTGATGCCAATCAGGTGAATGATGTACAGCCGGTTGCGTGGTCTGATGTGGTCGGAGTACCGGTGTTTGATATCCCTTGGCTTGGTTATCCGGCAGCTTTTTTTGGAACCACGCAGGGCAAATTTGTATTTATCGCATTGTTAATTGTTTTTACAGGTATTACAGTGCTGACTGAGAAAAAAATGGAGAAAACAAATGGTTAAAAAGGTAATTAGATTTATAGTTCTTATAATTGGTCTGTCTCTGGTGGCTTATTCGGGGTATCATCTGTTTAAGATTTATTCTGACTATAATACCTCGGATAAGACATATGAGAAGCTGCAGGATGAGTATGCTGTGGACGATTCAAAGAAGTCTGATGGCAATGATAGTGAAGCTGCTGATACACCGTGGTATGATGATATAGATATTGATTTTGCCGGTCTGAAAAGTGAAAATCCGGATGTGGTTGGATGGATTTATTTTGAGAATGAGGATATCAGCTATCCTGTCATGTATTCAGGGGATAACAGCTATTACCTTAGAAAGACCTTTAAGAGAGAGCATGCCACTGCAGGCTCCATCTTCCTTGAGGGCTCAAACAAGACTGATTTCAGCGACTGCCATACAATCATTTATGGACACAATATGAAAAACCTTTCGATGTTTGGAAAGCTTAAGTACTATAACCGTGATGAGAATTACTATGACAGCCATCAGTATTTCCAGATACTTGTCGATGGCAAAAAGTATAGATACCAAATTTTCTCATATGAAACGGTAAGTGATGACAGTGATGAGTATACTGTGGGCTTTGAGCCTGACGAGACATTTGGCAAATTCGTACAGAGGATGGCTGCCTCATCAATGAAGGATACAGGCATAGTCCCGACAAAGGATGACAAGGTTGTGACTCTTTCAACCTGCTCCACAAGCGGTGAGACATACAGGTTTGTGGTTCACGGAGTGAGAGTAGATGAACATTGATTTTTAAAATATAAAAACAGGTGTGTAAAATGAAAAAAGAAGATGAATTACTTAAAGAGCTTACCGATATGGTAAAGGAAACAAAGAAGGGGCAGATTAAGTGGAAGCTTTCCTGTCAGACTACAGAGTACAATGATGAGGCCGTAAAGCCGACAGTTACAGAGGATGGCATCACCTGGACTGTTGATGAGTGCTACGTGTCATATGAGTGTACCTATAAGGGCAGTAATTTTGTGATGATTACATATGAGATGATTCATACTGCCGGTGATAAAAGACAGACAACCAACCTTGTTTTTTTACCGCCGCTTGGTATCAGATACTTTGATATCAGCACACTGCTTCCATACTCAGTGCCTGCATCCAATGTTCTTACATATGAGATTCACATGCTGTGGCTATTGCTGCTTGAGATGTATAAGAGCGACAACACAAGCGTAGAGCTTGATGCAAGCGCAAGGGAGCTTATGATTGAAGAATAGGGGATATGATATATGTATGCAGTGATTACAGGAGCAAGCTCAGGAATAGGTGAGCAGTTTGCAGAGAGACTTGCGAAGGATGGGTATGACCTGATTCTTGTTGCCAGAAGGCGGGAGAGGCTTACAGCTCTTTCTGATAAGCTTAAAGCCACGCATAAGGAGCTTGAGTGCGATATTTTTACCGCGGATCTGATGCAGCTTGATGAGTGTCAGAGACTTTCGGACTATCTCGAGGAAAAAGATATAGAAATATTTATAAATAACGCAGGCTACGGTGATTGCGGCCTGTTTGAGGAGACTGATATAGCTAAGGAAATGGGCATGATAGATGTCAACGTGCGTGCTGTACACTTCCTGACGAAAAAGCTTTTAAGACAGATGAGGGTAAAGGACAGAGGCTTTATATTAAATGTGGCAAGCTCTGCGGGTCTTATTCCTGCCGGTCCGTACATGGCTGCCTATTATGCCTCTAAGGCATATGTTGCGAGCCTTTCAAGGGCTGTTGCATGTGAGCTTCGACAGAGCCACAGCCATGTGTATGTGGGGTGTCTGTGTCCGGGACCGGTCGATACAGAGTTCAATGATGTGGCGAATGTGCGATTTGCGCTTAAGGGGATTTCAGCTGAGTACTGCGCCAACTATGCCATAGACCGGATGATGAAGCACAAAACGGTCATAGTGCCTACTCTCAGGATGAAGCTTGCTACAACCTGTGGCAGATTTCTGCCACAATCTTTGTATATAAAGATTGTTTCACATCAGCAAAAGAAAAAATGGCACATTGACTAAAAAGTCTTTGAAAATTGGTTGAATTGCCCTATTTACAGTTATTGTAAATTTTATTATAATGTATACGAAAATAAACGAAAAGGATAGTATTATGAAATTAGGAGCGATTTATTCAAAGGAAAAGACAACATTTACACTGTTTTCGCCTGTTGCGGACAGTGTTTTTGTTATTTTTTATGATAAGGGAAATGATTCGGCCGAGACAGGCAGGCTTGAGATGATGCGCACAGAGGGAGAGCTTCGCAGTATTTTTTCTGCTACGGCAGAGGGTAATCTGGATGGTGTTTATTATACATATGAGGTTCATACCGCAGATGGCACATTCAGCTCGCATGATCCGTATGCAAGAGCCTGCGGTGTAAATGGGCACAGGTCTATGGTTATTGACCTGTCAAAGACTGATCCTGATGGATTTGCAGATGAGGACAGGCCAAAGCTTGCAGATCCTATGAGCATGGTTATCACTGAGGTGTCTGTCGCGGATGTGTCTGCCGGTGCATCTGCTCATTCCAGGTATCCGGGTAAGTTTAAGGCATTTACTGAGGATAAAACTCTTTCGTATTTCAAGGATATGGGAGTGACACATCTGCAGCTTATGCCGTCGTATGATTTTGCCAGCATTGACGAGAGTGATTCCTTAAAGGAGCAGTATAACTGGGGCTATGATCCGTACAATTACAATGTGCCGGAGGGCTCTTACTCGACAGATCCGTTTAATGGAGCTGTGAGAGTGAGAGAGTATAAGGAGATGGTACATTCGATACATGAGGCGGGTCTTGGTGTGATCATGGATGTGGTTTACAATCATACCTTCAATGTTCATGACAGCTGCTTTTACAAGACTGCGGGCAATTATTTCTACCGTATGCTGGATGCTGCAAAGTACTCTGATGCATCAGCCTGTGGCAATGAAATAGCCTCAGAGAAGCCTATGGTCAGAAAATATATCATTGATTCGCTGTGCTACTGGGCGAGTGAGTATCACATTGATGGCTTCAGGTTTGATCTGATGGGAGTACTTGATATCGAGACATTGAACGAAGCCAGAAAAGCTCTCTTAAAAATAAATCCTGATATAATAATGTACGGAGAGGGCTGGACAGGTGGAGAGAGCACTCTGCCGGAATCAGAGCGTGGCATGAAAATAAATGCTCCAAGGACACCGGGCATCGGCATGTTTTCGGATGATATACGTGATGTGGTAAAGGGACATGTGTTCTATATGGATGAGCTGGGCTTTGTCAATGGAGCTACAGACAGAGGCGAAGAGCTAAAGAAGGCTGTGACCTGTGCAGAGTGGGCCAAATCACCTATGCAGTCGATTAACTATCTGTCATGTCACGACAACTATACTCTCTGGGACAGGTTTATCATATCCAATTCACATGAGAGTGAAGAGATGCGTATCCGTATGAATAAGCTTGCAGCAGCCATCCTTTTTACAGCGCAGGGGATTCCGTTTTTCCTGCATGGAGAGGAGTTTGCGAGAACAAAGATTAGTGAAGCTGATGGAGCTCCAGTAGAGAACAGCTATTGCAGTCCTCTCTCTGTCAATGCAATAGATTATGACAGGGCTGAGCAGTTTTCAGACCTTAAAGCCTACTATAAGGGGCTTATAGCACTAAGAAGGGCTCACAAGTCATTTTATCTTGACACAGTAGATGAGATTAAGAAATCCGTACATTTCATGGATGATATGCCTGATGGCGTTGTAGCATATACTATTGATAGCGATACAGAGAAGGTGTTTGTAGCTTACAATGCCGGCAAAAATAAAATCACAATTAAACTTGCAGATGCTTTGTGGGATGTTCTCGCAGATGAAGTTTCCGCGGGAGATAAAGCTCTTTACACAATAAAAGACCAGGCAATAATACCTGGGGTATCATGCCTGGTTGCAGTTTGCAAATGTTAGTGAGTTGATTTATTTATGTAGCTTGTCTTGTATTTTGAATATACTATTTTCTGGCTGCGATACAGGCCAAAGTATCCTGACAGCATATAGCTGAATGGAATTGCCAAAAGAAAGTACGGCATGCCGTCGTAGCCAAACAGCTCAAAGCTGATGAGCAACGATGTAATCGGACAGTTGGTGACACCACAGAACAGTGAAATCATGCCGACAGCTGCACACAGCGATGGCTCAAAGCCTGTCAGATTGCCGAACAGGCATCCAAAGGTTGCGCCTATGAAAAAGGATGGTACAATCTCGCCACCCTTAAAGCCTGCGCCAAGAGTCAGTGCGGTGAAGATGATTTTTAGCAGAAATGCTTCAGGTCTGACAGAACCGTCTATACTGCTTTGGATGACACTCATTCCGGTGCCGTTGTAGGTCTGGTTTCCTACAAGCATAGTTGCTATGATGACAAAGCAGCCACCAATGAATACTCTTGTATATTTGTTTGGCAGATATTTTTTGTACAGCGCCTCACCAGAGTGAAGGACCACACAAAAGAGTATGCTTACGAGTGCGCACAGTATTGCAAGCGCAGATATTTTTACTGAGTTTAAAATAGTAAAGTCCGGTATGTTTTCAATAGCAAAAAATTCATTTGTAACATTGAAGTATGATGCGATACCGTGAGCAATGAGGGAGCTTATCACACATGGAACGAGTGCTATATAATACATGACACCGACGCTTATCATCTCCATGGAGAAAATAGCGGCTGCCATCGGAGTGCCAAATAATGCACTGAATGCAGCACTCATGCCACACATGATCATGACATGCTTGTCCTTTTCATCAAATCTAAATACCCTGCCTATAGAGCTTCCGATGCTGCCTCCCATCTGCAGAGCAGCACCCTCACGACCGGCAGAGCCACCGAACAGGTGAGTGATAAGTGTGGATACAAATATAAGCGGGGCCATTCTAAAGGGCACCTTGTCGCCTGAATGGATAGCTGATATTACCAGATTGGTTCCGGTGTCGTTATCGTCTTTACACAGATGATAGAGTCCTGCAATGGCAAGTCCGCCGATTGGCAGAAAGTAAATGAGCCAAGGGTATTTCATTCGGAAATCGGTTACGACCGACAGGGCAAAATAAAATGCGGTGCCGCAGCTTCCTGCGACTATGCCGACAACGATAGAAAAGATTACCCATTTAATGGATGTTATAAGGCGTTTCATATTATGCTTTACCTTATGCACAATCAATTGCCTGGTTGTTTCATTCATTATGTTACACCTCTTTTAAACTTTTTATTAATTTCATATTAACATTAACTAATTTAATTTACAAGTTGCACTTTATGATGTTATAATAACTAAATAAAACGAAAATATCATATGATTTCATATGTATATTATATATTATTTTAAAATACAGGCTCACGCGGCCTATACAATGCGTATACAACAAAAGGGAGGAAAAATAACATGAGAACTAGCGGTGTATTAATGCCAATCTCATCACTGCCATCACCGTATGGTATCGGAACAATGGGAAAGGAGGCCAGACGTTTTGTCGATTTCCTTGAGAAGGGAGGCCAGACATACTGGCAGATTCTTCCAATCTGTCCTACCAGCTATGGAGATTCGCCATACCAGTCATTTTCAAGCTTTGCAGGCAATCCTTATTTTATAGACCTGGAGCTTTTATGCAAGGACAAGCTTCTGACAAAGAAGGAGTGCGAGTCATATAAGTGGGGCAAAAAGCCACAGTATGTAGACTATGGCATCATGTATGTCAACAGATATGCTCTTTTAAGAAAGGCATATGAGCGTTTTTCAAAGAAAACACCGGCTGACTATGAAGCATTCTGCAGTAAAGAGGCAGAGTGGCTTGATGAGTATACACTCTTTATGGCATTAAAGGATGCCAATGGCGGAGTGGCATGGAGCGAGTGGGATGATGCTCTCAAGTTGAGAAAACCTGAGGCTATAGAAGAAGCAAAGGAGAAGTATGCTGATGATATTGCCTTCTACAAGATGCTCCAGTATCTCTTCTTCAAGCAGTGGACTGCTTTAAAGGCATATGCTAATGAAAAGGGCATAAGAATTATCGGAGATGTACCTATTTATGTTGCCATGGATTCAGCAGATGTATGGGCTAATCCTACACAGTTCTATCTCGATAAGGACCTAAATCCAATCGAGGTGGCAGGATGTCCTCCTGATGCCTTCTCAGCTGACGGACAGCTCTGGGGCAATCCTCTTTTCAGATGGGATGTTATGAAGAAGGACAGCTACAGCTGGTGGACAAAGCGTATCAGTGCTATGGCAAAGCTTTATGATATCGTGCGAATCGATCATTTCAGAGGTTTTGATTCATTCTATGCTATTCCTGCAAAGGATGATACAGCAAAGAACGGTGTATGGAAAGATGGACCTGGCATGGATTTGTTCAACGTGCTTGAGAAGAAGCTTGGTAAGCTTCCTATCATCGTGGAGGACCTCGGCTTCCTCACACCTTCCGTAAAGAAGCTTTTAAAGGATTCAGGCTTCCCTGGCATGAAGGTTATCCAGTTTGCCTTCGATTCAAGAGAAGATAGCGATTATCTGCCACATAACTATCCGCAGCACTGTGTTGTATACACCGGTACCCATGACAATGACACAGTTATGGGCTGGATGAAGACAGCTCCAAAGAATAGTGTAAGGTTTGCAAAGGATTACTTAAACCTCACAAAGGAGGAGGGCTACAACTGGGGCATGATGCGTGCGGCATGGTCATCAGTTGCCGATATGGCTATTGTTCCTATGCAGGATCTGCTTGGACTTGATTCTAAGGCCCGTATCAACATTCCTTCAACTACCGGTGGCAACTGGCAGTGGAGAGCTACTCCTGAGCAGATAGACAATAAGCTTGCAAAGAAGCTCCACAAGTGTATGCAGATGTACGCACGTCTGCGCGAGGAGCCTGAGGAGGAAGCTGCTGAAGCTTCTGCGGACAAGGCTTCTGCATGCAAGACAGCAGGATGTGAGAAAAAGGCTGCTAAGTAGTTTGACTTAAATATTATATGTTATTTCAAAAGACCACAGGTTATCTGTTTTGATGCCTGTGGCCTTTTTATTTGTAATAATTTAAAACGCAGGTGAATACACTTTGATTATAGAATAAAGTGTATGGAGGAAGCTTTTATGGGCAGTAATATGGACAGTAAAGAGTTTGATTTATATAAAGATATCAGATGCCGCACAAACGGTGAGATTTACATAGGTGTCGTCGGTCCTGTGCGCACAGGCAAGTCCACATTTATAAAGCATTTCATGGAGCTTTGTGTAATCCCGAAGATGGACAATGAGTATGCCAAAAAGCGTGCAGTCGATGAACTGCCGCAATCAGGCAAAGGAAAGACTATTATGACGACTGAACCGAAATTTATTCCACAGGATGCGGTTACTATCAGTCTGGATGATGGCAGCGCTGTGAAGGTACGCCTTGTGGACTGTGTGGGCTTTACAGTGGGGGATGCTGTCGGTTATCTCGAGGAGGACGGCGAGCGTATGGTCAAAACACCGTGGTTCGACGAGGATATACCTTTTGAGGAGGCTGCAGTTGTAGGTACAAAAAAGGTAATAGAGGAGCATTCGACAGTGGCTGTGCTTGTAACCACTGACGGCAGCATAGGCGATATAAAAAGACAGAGCTATGAAGCAGCAGAAAGAGAAACCGTCATGCAGCTTGAGGCTTCAGGAAAGCCATTTGTAATTGTGGTAAATACTACAAAGCCTTTTGCGGCAGAAACGAGACTTTTATGCGAGTCACTTAGCAGAGAGTATAAAGCGGCTGCCATTCCTATAGACTGTGAAAAGCTTTGCATGGGACAGATTACAGATATCATGGAAAAGCTCTTATATGAATTTGCAGTCACGAGAGTGGACTATGATATACCGAAATGGGTGCAGCTTCTGCCTTATGACAATTATGTAAAGCAGGCCGTAATTACATATGCAAAGACTTTTCTTGCAAGGGCTTCAAAGCTGAAGGATGTCGCACTGATGAGCGCTGATATGCCTGAATCGGATGGGGATATATTAAAAGCGGTATCGCTTGCCGGGATGGGACTGTCTGATGGTGTGGTAAAGGTCAAAATTGAGATTGCAGAGAAGTACTACTACGAGAATATTTCCGCGCTGTGCGGTGTGACTGTTTCCGGGGAAAAGGAGCTGATTTCCCTGATTCTTTCACTCACTGAGGAAAAGAATGAATACGAAAAGATTAAGGATGCTTTTTCATCGGTGCAGCAGAAGGGTTATGGTGTTGTGATGCCACAGCTGTCTGATATCAGAATGGAGGAGCCGGTGCTTATAGCCCATGGAAACAAGTTTGGCGTAAAAATGAAGGCTATTTCACCGTCAATACATATGATAAGGGCTAATATCGAGACCGAGATAGCGCCGATAGTCGGAAGCAGGGAACAGGCAGAGGATCTGATAGATTACATCAAAAATGGTGAAAATAGTGACAGTGGAGTCTGGAAGACTAATATTTTTGGAAAGTCTGTCGGTGAGCTAATGGAAGACGGAATAAGAAGCAAAATAATGCAGATGGATGACGAGTGTCAGATAAAGCTTCAGGAAACCATGCAAAAGATTGTGAATGACTCAAATGGCGGCATGATTTGTATAATTATATAATGATATGAGGGCCAAAAGGTATTTTGACCCTCATTTATGATTATTGATTGGTAATTAGAGTTTAATTGCTATATTATACGAAATATAAGTTGACTATATAGCATAAAGATAGCATAATGATACATAAAGACTGATTTCTTTGCGGAAAGAGAGAAAAAAAGCGAAAGAGAGTAGGTTACATGCAGATAATTTTTATACATCACAGTTGTTTTCTTGTGGAACTGGATGACAAGGTGCTTATATTTGATTATTTTGATGGAGACAAGGTGGAGGGTATGCATTTTACCGGAAAGCTGCCATCTTATGAGCCGGATACAAAAATCTATATGTTTGCAAGTCACAGCCACAAGGATCATTATGATATGGATATTTTGCGTCTGGCTGACAAATATCCGAATATACATTATATTTTTTCAAAGGATATCCGTATCAGTCCGCATTTTTTGTCAAAGCATGGCATTGATCCCGCTGTCAGGGACAGGGTGACATTTGTTTCACCTGACAATACATATCATGTGGATGATCTGGATATAATGACACTTAGGTCTACCGATGCCGGTGTGGCGTTTTATGTCACATCAAACGGCGTTAGCCTGTTTCATGCCGGTGATTTAAACGACTGGGAGTGGGATGGCGCCGGTGATTTGATAAACGGCAGAGTGCGCAGAGCCTTTAGGCATGAGATAAAAAAGCTTTCGGAAAGGCCAATAAACGTAGCATTTTTCCCGATGGATCCAAAGCTTACGGAGTATCAGTTCAAGGGCTTTGACTTCTTTTTACAAAATACCTCGGCAGAGTTTGTGTTCCCTATGCACATGTGGCAGGACTACAGCGGCATCGCCGAATACAAGAAGAGACTGAGCAATAAGGATATGGCTGACAGGGTTATTGAGATTGAACGTGAAAATCAGACGTTCGCTTTTGGAGAGAACTATTGAATTATTTCACAAATTCATTTATAATAAATTAGTTCAATAAATTTTAGGAGGGTAATTATGGGGGACTTTTTCATGTGCGTAGCACAATATGTTATTATTATGATTGTTTTGGCGGCCATAGGCTTTTGCGGGGCACTGATTGGGGTAAAGCTTCGTAAAATGAAGGACGCAAAGACAAAAGAATAGGAGATTCAAGTAATGAAGAAGAGTTATGGCGTTAACGAATTACGTCGTATGTACCTTGAGTTCTTTGAGAGCAAGGGACATCTCGCAATGAAGAGTTTTTCACTGGTGCCTCACAATGACAACAGTCTGCTTCTTATTAATGCAGGTATGGCACCGCTTAAACCATATTTTACAGGACAGGAGGTTCCACCAAGACGCCGTGTGACTACATGCCAGAAGTGTGTCAGAACAGGTGATATCGAGAATGTAGGTAGGACAGCTCGTCATCTTACATTTTTTGAGATGCTCGGAAACTTCTCATTTGGCGATTATTTCAAGCATGAAGCAATCGCATGGTCATGGGAGTTTTTGACAGAGGTGCTCGGTCTTGAAAAGGACAGGCTTTATCCTTCCATCTACGGTGAGGATGATGAGGCATTTGATATCTGGACTAAGGAAGTAGGAGTGCCGGGAGATCGTATTACACGTTTCTACAGAGATCCAAAGACCGGTGAGTGTGACAACTTCTGGGAGCATGGCGCAGGTCCTTGCGGTCCTTGCTCTGAGATTTACTACGACCGCGGTGAGAAGTACGGCTGTGGCAAGCCTGATTGTAAGGTAGGCTGTGACTGTGACCGTTTCATGGAGGTGTGGAACAATGTATTCACACAGTTTAACGGTGACGGACACGGTGGATACACTGAGCTTGAGCACAAGAACATTGATACAGGTATGGGACTTGAGCGTCTTGCTGTGGTAATGCAGGATGTTGATTCGGTATTCGATATTGATACAATGAAGGCTATCCGTGACAAGGTCTGCGAGCTTTCAGGCAAGAAATATCATGTCGATGAGATGGACGATGTTTCTATCCGTCTTATCACAGACCATATCCGTTCGTCAACATTCCTTATTTCTGACGGAGTTATGCCATCTAACGAGGGCAGGGGCTATGTGCTTCGCCGTATCATCAGACGTGCCGCTATGCATGGACGTACACTTGGCATACAGGGAGCATTCCTTGGCAAAATCGCACAGGTTGTCATTGATGAGAGTAAGGACGGATATCCGGAGCTTGAGGAGAGAAATGATTTTATCCTTAAGGTACTCACTCAGGAGGAGGAGAAGTTCGCAAAGACTATTGACCAGGGTCTTGGTATCCTTGCAGATATGGAAGAACGCATGAAGGCTGATGGAAGCAAAGTGCTCTCAGGAGAGGATGCATTTAAGCTTTACGATACATACGGCTTCCCTGTAGACCTCACGGCAGAGATTCTCGAGGAGAAGGGCTTCACATATGATGAGGCTGGCTTTGAGAGCTGTATGGAGGCTCAGAGACAGAAGGCAAGAGGAGCCCGCAAGGAAACAAACTATATGGGTGCTGATGCCAATGTTTACAATGATATAGATTCTGAAATTACTACAGAGTTCACAGGTTATGACAAGCTTACTGACACAGCTGAGATTGCTTTCCTTACCACATCGGATGATGTAGTCGAGGCTCTTTCAGATGGTGATAAGGGCTCTGTAATCGTGCCAAACACACCTTTCTATGCCACAATGGGTGGTCAGCAGGGTGACAAGGGTATCATAAAGACAGAGAGCGGTTCATTTGTTGTTGAGGATACAGTAAAGGTTGTCGGCAACAGATATGCACATGTAGGATATGTGTCAGAGGGGATGATCCGCACAGGCGAGAAGGCTACACTTTCTGTTGATACAAAAACAAGAACAAACACATGCAGAAATCACTCTGCCACTCATCTGCTTCAGAAGGCACTGCGTGAGGTGCTCGGCACACATGTAGAGCAGGCAGGTTCTTACCAGGATGCTGAGAGAACACGTTTTGATTTCTCTCATTTTTCTGCTATGACTGCTGAGGAACTTAAAAGGGTTGAGAATATCGTAAACGAGAAAATCAACGAAGCTATTGAAGTCCGCACAGATATCATGACTGTCGATGAGGCTAAAAAGACAGGTGCCATGGCTCTTTTCGGTGAGAAATACGGTGAAAAGGTACGTGTCGTATCAATGGGCGATTTTTCTAAGGAATTCTGCGGTGGTACACATGTAAAGAATACATCTGATATCAAGGTATTCAAGATTCTTTCGGAGAGTGGTGTGGCTGCAGGCGTAAGACGTATCGAGGCTATCACAGGCGACAATGTATTCGCTTATTACAGCAATATGGAGAAGGAGCTTGAGGAGGCGGCTAAGGTTGTTAAATCAACTCCTGCCAACCTCAAAGAGAGACTTGAGCATCTGATGGCTGAGATGAAGGCACTTCAGAGTGAGAATGAGTCTCTTAAGAGCAAGGCCGCAAAGGATGCGCTCGGCGATGTTATGGATCAGGTAGTTGATGTAAACGGCATCAAGCTTCTTGCAACAAGTGTTGACGGCGTTGATATGAATGGACTGCGTGATCTTGGCGATTCCCTCAAGGAAAAGCTTGGCGAGGGCGTTATCGTGCTTGCTTCTTCAAATGAAGGCAAGGTAAATCTTGTTGCCATGGCAACAGACGCTGCCATAAAGAGCGGTGCACATGCAGGAAACTTAATCAAGGCAATCGCCTCAAAGGTAGGCGGTGGCGGCGGTGGACGACCTAACATGGCTCAGGCCGGTGGAAAGAACCCGGCAGGTATTCCTGATGCTATTGCTTCAGTAAAGGACGCACTTTCAGGTATGATTAAGTAACAAAAATGCATATATAGTGCTTTAAAATGCATCTTTTAAAAAATAGGTCTAAATTTGTTAAAAAAATCAAATTAGACCTATTTTTTTTTGTGAAAGTATGGTAAAATTGTACTAAATTATAAATTGAGATTAAACTGAAAGGATGAATATGTATGAAGAGGTTGATAGCTGCAACACTTGTGGCTGCCATGGGGGTTACATTACTTACCGGGTGTGGAGTATCAAATAAATCACATGACAATACACAGGTTGGGATGACGGAGGATTCTTCGGATAATGCGAAGAACAAGGAAGTAAAGATGCACGTCTGGTGTTCGAAGGATGATGTGGATATTACTACACAGTTGATTGAAAGCTTCAAGGAGGCTAATAAAGGAACTGATTTTAATATAATTATCGAGGAGTCAGAGGATTCTGATGCCAGAGATAATATATTATCAAATGTGCATAATGGTGCGGATGTATTCCCTATAGCGGATGACCAGATAACTTCTATGGCAGCGGGAGGCGCTCTTTATGAGATAGAGGATGTGGATGCCGTTAAAAAGGCTGACGATGAAGGTGCGGTTGAGGCTGCCACTATCGATGGCAAATTATATGGATATCCGCTGACCGCTGACAATGGATATTTTATGTATTACAATAAGAATTATTTCTCAGACAGCGATGTGGCTACGCTTGATGGCATGCTCGATATTGCAGGGGCCAATGGTAAGTACGTGACTATGGACTGGAGCTCAGGCTGGTATCTGTATTCATTTTTTGGAAATACAGGGCTTGATTTTGGCGTGAATGATGATGGTGTGACAAACCACTGCAACTGGAATTCTATCATCACAAGCATCAAGGGTGTTGATATAGCACAGGCTATGCTTGATATTGCGGCTAAGCCGGGCTTTAAGAACTGTGTACAGGACGATTTTATTGCAGGAGTACAGGACGGAAGTGTTATTGCCGGTGTCAGCGGATGCTGGAATGCAGCAAAAATCAAGGAATTATGGGGCGATGATTATGGTGCTGTAAAGCTGCCTACATACACATGTGCCGGACAGCAGATTCAGATGTCATCGTTTAAAGGCTATAAATATATGGCTGTAAATGCATACACCAAGTATCCTGAGTGGGCAAATAAGCTTGCCCAGTGGTTTACAAACGAGGATAACCAGAAGCTCCGCTTTGAGATGAAGAATGTAGGCCCTGCCAATAAAGCGGCAGCCGCAGATGATGCGGTCAAAAAGGTTCCTGCTATTATGGCTGTTATGGATCAGGCACAGTACGGAAAACTCCAAAGAGTTGGAAATTCTTACTGGGATGCGGCGACGGAGTTTGGCGAAAAAATGGCGGCCGGTAATCCTGATAATACAGCTCTTCAGGAGATAATGGATAATCTTGTTGCCGGGATAATACAATCTGTCGCTGAATAGAGGGGTATGTAACATGAAATTAGATGCAAAAAAAAGTAAAGCTGCTGTTAAAGACAGCACAGTAAAACAAAAAAAGGCGAAAGTAAAAGTGCCAAAGCCTGCTAAAGCACCGAAGGTCAAAAAAAATGTCAAAGCAAAAAAACCTCAAAAGGTTAATAACAAACCAAAGGTCAAGGGAAAGAAAAAGTTAAGTACAAAATTGATACTTATTCCTGTTTTTATTGTAGGCTTTGTAAGTGTTATTTCAAGTGGTTTATCTCTTAAAAATTTATCAAAGGTTAATGATGCTGCTTCTCAGATTGTGGACAACTCAATGGTTGGAACTGAGCTGCTCAACGACATTGAGATGGAGACTGTGAATATCCATACTTTGGCACTGTCTCATATTATATCGACAGATCTTTCATCGATGATTGATATAGTAAGTGAGGTGAGAAATCACGAGGACAAGCTAAAGCAGCTCCTTGATGATTACAATCCTTATGTAACTCTGGAGACTAAGAGAAGTTACAAGATTATCTGCGATAACTACACAAGCCTGGTCAAGGAATGCGGCAATGTAATGGCATATTCTGCCGCGGGTAAAAATGAAGAGGCATATAAAACGGCAAATGGCTCCATTGCTAAATATACTAAAAATATTGAAAAAGCTATTTCGTCAATGCGTGAGCATGTCAATTCCGTTACACAGGAGGAGCGAAAGAGCCTCGAAAGTACTTATCACGCATCTGTTGTCACCTGTACGCTTACTATTATTGTAAGTATAATTGCATTACTGTTTGTTGTTTTTGCAGTCATCACCATGGTTATCAAGCCTCTGCTTCGCACACAGAAGGAAATCAATGGTATTATAGTCAATATCGATAACAAAAAGGGCGATCTGACACAGAGGGTTACTCCTATCAACAATGCAGAGGTTGACGCTGTAGGTAAGGGCATCAATGTCTTTATGACAAAGCTGCAGGCTATATTCAAGGCTGTTGTCACCAACTCAGCCAGAATGGAGAGAGTTGTTGATGATGTACGTCAGAGTGTTCAGACAAGCAACAGCAGTGTGTCTGATCTTTCAGCTTTAACAGAGGAGCTGTCTGCGACCATGCAGGATATCTCTGAAAATGCATCTGTTATCAATGCAAATACAGATAATGTGGCAAAAGAGGTTGAAATTATTGCAGAAAAGACAGAGGAACTGACCGGATACACCAAGGATATGAAGGTTCATGCACAGTCGATGGAGTCTGTTGCGCGTACTAACATGGAGACAACAGACAGGAAGGTTTCAGAGATACTTGAAGTACTGCAAAAGGCTATTGAGGATAGCAACAGCGTTAAGCAGGTCAATTCTCTTACCAATGATATTTTAAACATTGCAAGTCAGACCAATCTGCTGGCATTAAATGCTTCAATTGAGGCAGCCAGAGCAGGAGAGGCAGGCAGAGGCTTTGCGGTTGTAGCCAGTGAAATCAGTCAGCTTGCTGCGGCCAGCCAGGAGGCTGCCAACAATATCCAGCGTATCAATGCAGTGGTTACCAATGCGGTTAACAATCTTGCCGACAACGCCAATGGTCTTGTCAGCTATATGAATGATTCAATCCTTCCTGAGTTTGAGAGATTCGTTGAGTCCGGTGTGGAGTATAATGACAAGGCTTCATTCATTGAGGGTACCATGACTGATTTCAAGGAAAAGACTGATTCACTTAAGCAGTCAATGCTCGAAATTTCTTCTTCAATCAACACCATTTCACATGCTATAAATGAGGGTGTGAACGGAGTTGTTTCAGCGGCTGACAGTACGCAGCTCATTGTTGAGGATATGGACAACATCTCGCATAAGATGGATGAAAACTATGAGATTGCAGATTCGCTGAAAAAGGAAACATCAATCTTTATCAAGCTTGATTAGAGCCATTTTGGAGTGATGTTTTACCTGATATAATTAAAATAATAATTTCTTGAAAAAATATCCGGATTTATCTTGACAAATCCGGATATTTTGATAAAATACATGTTAGTGCAATTAAGTATAGATACCTAACAGTTGATGCACAATACACAACTGGAGGGAGGTTAGGTTTTAGGTTATGTCTAGTGTAATAGTTAAAGAAAACGAGACTTTAGATAGCGCATTACGCAGATTCAAGAGAAACTGTGCAAAAGCAGGCATCCAGCAGGAGATCCGTAAGCGTGAGCATTACGAGAAACCAAGCGTAAAGCGTAAGAAGAAATCTGAAGCAGCTAGAAAAAGAAAATACAATTAATGTATTAGAGAGGACTACCGCGTGCGGTAGTTCTTTTGTTATGTGTCAACATAATTTAATAATAAAAATTTAATTTGCATATTTGTATTATTGCTAGTAAAATAGGACTTAGTGAAAAGAAAAGGAGTGAATTACAATGACAAAAATTGACATTATTTCAGGTTTCCTTGGAGCTGGAAAGACTACATTTATCAAGAAAATGATAGATGAGGCTTTTAAGGGTGAGCAGATAGTTCTCATAGAGAATGAGTTCGGTGAGGTTGGTATAGACGGTGGCTTTTTAAAGGATGCCGGCATCCAGATTACTGAGATGAACTCAGGCTGTATCTGCTGTTCACTGGTTGGTGATTTTGGTAAGAACTTAAATGAGGTTATTACTAAGTATCATCCTGACCGTATCTTAATCGAGCCTTCCGGCGTGGGTAAATTATCAGATGTCATGAAATCTGTTATAGATATCGAAAAAGAGCAGCCGGTCAAGCTTAATGCACTTGTTACAGTGGTAAATGCACTTAAGGCAAGCAAGCAGATGAAGGCTTTCGGTGAGTTTTTCAACAACCAGATAGAGTATGCCACAACAGTGATCTTAAGCCGTAGCCAGAATGCTACACCTGAGCAGCTTGAGTTTTGTGTAAAGCAGATTCAGGCTTTAAATCCAAAGGCTTCGGTTATCACTACTGACTGGGATGCTATTAAAGGAGAGCAGATTCTTAAGACTATGGAAGGTCAGGACAATCTCGAGATGAAGGTGCTTGCTGAGGCACGTCATGCACAGGATGAGGAAGAGCATCATCACCATCATCATGACCACGATGAGCATGAGCATCACCATGACCACGATGAGCATGAGCACCATCACGACCACGATGAGCATGAGCATCACCATGACCACGACGAGCACGAGCATCACCACGACCATGACGAGCATGAGCACCACCACGAGCACGGCGAGGGCTGCACCTGTGGCTGTCATGACCATGATCATGAGCACGGACATCATCATGCTGATGATGTATTTACAAGCTGGGGCAAGGAGACACCTCACAAGTTTGAGCGCGCTAAGCTCGAAGAAATCCTTAAGCAGTTTGTGGAAGATGACAAGATTCTTCGTTCAAAGGGCATGGTAGAGGGCACAGACGGCAAGTGGATTTACTTTGATATGGTTCCGGGCGAGTACGAGATTCGTGATGGCGAGCCTGACTATACAGGACGTATCGTTGTTATCGGAACAGATATCCACGAGCATGAGCTTGAAGAGCTCTTCGGACTTGCTTAAATGTATTTAACATAGTTACACAATAATCAGAAAGGAACTAACAAAATGGCTGAAGAGATTCCAGTATATTTATTTACCGGATTCATGGACAGTGGCAAGACTTCACTGATTAAGGATACCATTTTCGAGAATGATTTTGCTAATGGCTCAAAGGGGCTTATCATTATGTGCGAGGATGGTGATGTGGAGTATGATATGGATAAGCTAAAGGCTGCCAATATCCAGGTTGCAGAGATCGACTCGGAGGATGAGTTTACAGCTGCAAAGCTGAATGAGCTCAACATGCAGTATCTGCCTGAACAGGTGTTTATCGAGTATAACGGCACATGGGGCATTGATAAAATAATAGAGGCCGAGCTGCCAAAGGGCTGGGTTATTGTGCAGTCGCTCGCCACAGTTGATTCCACTACATTTGACCTTTATATGAACAATATGCGCGCGATGATGCAGGAACAGGTATTTGCGAGTGATGTTGTCATATTTAACAGGACGGACGATGATACAGACAGAGGACACCTAAGGCGTACCATCAAGAATATCAACCGCAAAGCCCAGATAGTCTACGAACGCAAGGACGGTACTATTGATGAGCGTCCGGAGGAACTGCCGTTTGATATAAATCAGGATGTGATTGAGCTTTCAGATGCAGACTATGCCATATGGTATATGGATGCCATGGAGAATTACAAGAAGTACGACGGCAAGGTTGTCAAATTTCTTGCCCTTGTATACAATCCTGATAAGCTTAGAAAGGGTGTTATGGTACCGGGCAGATTTGCGATGACCTGCTGTATAGAGGACGTGACCTTTATAGGCTTTAAGTGCAAGTATGAGGATGAGAGCAGTATTCCTCACAAATCGTGGATTACCATCACCGCAAGGGTGCATGTGGAGTTTGCAAGAGAGTACAAGGGAAAGGGACCGGTGCTTTATCCGGTTTCCATCGAGCCTGCCGAGAAGCCGCAGGATGAGCTTGTATATTTCTCATAAAAGCTGATAAATACAGGAACCGGTTCATTTTTTGCATGAATTGGTTCCTGTTTTTGATATAAAGTACCGGACGAATGTCAGAAGATAACACAATTTCATAAGCATATAACATATTTTTATGGAATATCTAAAGA
>ERZ1034847.129-NODE-129-length-42023-cov-13.279451_pt1 | contig 42023 bp, 74 predicted proteins | sample MGYA00520633_ERZ1034847 | MGnify/ENA primary metagenome ERZ1034847 (study PRJEB33766, sample SAMN09781732) | gut metagenome | biome: gut microbiome | host: Homo sapiens | place: Madagascar | study: EMG produced TPA metagenomics assembly of the PRJNA485056 data... | reverse complement strand
CCATTTTTTCTTTAAATTTTAATATATTAAACTTTAATTATTTGTGTTATTTCAAAAAGGTAAATCATCATCCATATCTGGTGCTTTAGTCTTATTAAAAGCATTATTAAATTCTTCAATAAGTCTTTTTTTACCAAAATAATGATATATATCTGAATAATCTTTTGCCTTATCAATTAAAGGACAATGAATTATCTCAAAACCTGTTTTTAATCTAAGATTATAGGCATCTATTTCACCTGCTGAATCTCCATCAAATGCTATATAAATATGGTTATATCTTTTTTGTAAACAATTAATTGCAGAATCACTTAACTCTGTATTTTCTGATTGAACATATATACAGGGTATATTAACATTAGACCATAGACAGATACTATCTTTCAATGATGAACATATAAGCAATGTATCTCCTGTCTCTGGAATTTTAGACCACAAACCAATAACACTCTTGTCATTGGAAGATGTCCATTTGTAACCATTTTTATTATAGGGTTGATAAATTTTCTTAGTGATATTCCCTTCTTTTCTTTCAATATAACAATATGCTAGTTTATCACAAGCAAATGTATATCTTTTATTGTCTTTATATATAATTTTATGACTAATAGGATATACTTCAACATACTTTAATAGATTTATATTACATCCATAAGATTCCCAATACTCAACATCATAATTTCTCCATTCTCTAGTTTTAACCTCTAGTCTGATTTGACTACTACTTATTGTAGCCGAGTTATGTTTAATTTGAGATTTAGAGATATTAATCTGCTTAGTATTAATATTCATATCTTTACTTATCTTATCTACTAGTTCTATAAAACTAATATTGTAGATTTTCATAAGTAAATCAAATAAAGACCCTTGTTCTCCCGTTGCAAAGTCTTTATAATGTATATGTATACCATCACTTGAATATAATCCAAATGAAGGTTTAGAATCATTCCTTAAAGGACTATTCATTCTAAAAGGAACTTGTGTAATACCAAAGTAGAAATTAAGTATTTGACCCTCATCTACTTTGTTTAATATATCTTTTAAAGTTATTGAAGTATATCCATTGCTAATCATATTATTAGTATATTAAGCGTTTGCCCAAGGGTTATTTGTTGGTGCTGCAAAAGGAACATCCTTATTTTCAGCACTAAAATTAGTCTCTGATACAGAATATTCATGAAGTGATTTATAATCAAATTCTGTAGTAGCTAAACCACCATTATTCTTTCTGTTCTGAATATCTGCTTCAAGCTTAGATGTAGAATTACTGCTATTCTTCATAGTAAAGTGAGTATAAACACTAGAATACTGCTTACCATCATCAGTAGTTCTTACACCAATAGCAACCTTAACTTTATTATTAGGCTGCAAAGTAATACAATCTTTAAGTTCAGACATATTACCTTTGAAATAATCTGTGATGTGGTCAAGTCTACATTCTGCATCCTGTGGATTATCAATCATAACCCAAGAACCATTAACATATTTCTGACAAGAAGGAATATTCAAATAGTTCTGCAAGAACATAGTAAGAGCTTCTTCACCCCTAAATGCAGGTCTATAATTATTACTAATACTGAAAGGTTTAGCTTCACCTGTCTCCTTATCATTATATGTAGGAATAGCTTTATTCTTAACATCATCCTGTGTAGCCCAAGCAGTTCTACCATAAGCATCAATTACCTGACACTTAGTATTTTCCCTATTAGTAAAGATATTATTCTGAATAGAGAATCTAGCCTGGAAGAACTCTTCAATACCATTATTAGTTTCTGGGTCAGACTGTAAGATAAATGTAGGATAAGCCATCTGAATCTCCTTACCATCATTATCCTTTACAACACCATAATACTCAGGGTCTTTAGTAATCTCTCTACCATAGAGTTTACTAAGTTCTTCTTTAGAAGGATTAAAGGCTACTATCTTACAGCCTGCAATACCAATATACTTCTTAAATTCAGCAGCTTCTGTAGATTCCTGAATCTTACCAAAAGCCATCAAACTAATTGTTGTATTCATTTCTTTTATTTTATTTAATTGTTAATAATTAATCATTATCATTATTATTTGGAATATCAAGATTATCTGGGAATACTTCCTCTCCAGACTTTAAATCATTTTCACCAGTATCTGTAGTAGTTTCTTCTTGTCCTACTTCTTCTGTTGGCTCCTGTACAGGAACAACAAAAGTAAGTACTCTCTTCTTCTGCTGATACTTACCTTCCTTATCCATCTTAGGAGTGCCATCTTCATTAAACTGAGGAATCTGCTCATCCTTAATAAGCTGCTTTGAAATAAAACCACCAGTAAGCATCTTAACACCTGCTTCATTAGCATCAATAATCTCCAACTGTTCATTAAGCTCTGTCTGAATCTTATCAAGATGCTTCTGCAATGTTTCAATTCTACTATAAATACTAGAATTAGCCTTATAAATGTTCTTAATCTGGGAAATCTGACGTGATGTCAACTTTGTTAAATCTTTCATTTTTACTTTTATTTTTAATATATTAATAATATGTTTTCTTCTGTGTTTCTATTAAATATAGAATTAAAGCTTTCTTGTTTAGTTAATGTATGTATTGCATACTTACACATATAATATTTAAGGGCTATACTTATATACTTACTATATATTTCATAAGGTAAGGAAGTTATAGTTTTAACAAATATATCTACATATTTTCTTTCTTTACCTTTTTCAATACAATAACTATCTAATAATAAGATAATATCTTGTAAAGCAAGATGTCCAGATATTAATATAGAAGTAGCAATACTAACTATTTTATTTCTATCCATTATAGTATTCATCCATAGCTTTAACTACTAAACCTAAATCATTAGGAATAAAATCTTTATCAAACATTTCTGCTGGACTCTTTGCTGGAATTTCCACATTTCCATCAAGACATCTATGGGTATAGAAACCATAAATAGGATTCTTATTTTCATCATATTTTACAGCAGAATAAAGAAGCATAGGAACTACTTCAATAGGATTATAACTATTGTCAATAAGCTTACCAACAGTTGAAGGTTTATATCCAACAATTATATTATCAGATACTATATCTTCACTATGCATAATAAGAAATACATTAATATTATCTCTCATATTTTCAGCAGTACTAATAATACTCTGAAAATGAGATGCCATATCTATAAACTTATTATAACCAGTCTGTTTGGCTGTTTTAAAGTATTCCTTACGCATAATATATGTAGAATCATCAATAACAATATTCTTTACATATGTAGCCTTTTCACTAATAGACTGCATAAAAGAAATAATATCATTAAAATTATCTAACATAAATAAATTGTTATTTTCAGTATTATAAAGTTTACCACTACCTTTAAAAGGGAGTTTCTTTTTCAATACATTAAAAATAACAGTCTCTTTAGGGTCTAAGGTCTTAATAGAACTTGATTTTCCTGACCCAGATTTACCCATAATTAAAACTACATTTGCCATTTTAACTTCTACCCTTTATAAATGAATTGCAAAAGTAATATATTTATTTCACTCTAGCAAATCTTTAACTCTTTTTATTATACCACAAACAAACATACTTATAGTAGTATTAATTGTTTGTTTGTTTCTTATCTTATCTAAATACTTATATACCTTTTCTAATTCTATTTTATTATTAGGAAGACATAATTCATAAAATCTATTAATAGCACCATCAAATAGTAATGGGCATACTCCATTAGATTGTCCTGCTCTATTCAATACTATTTCCATAGACCTAAAGTTACCTTTAAACTTAGTAATATCATAACCAAATTTTTCTTTTAGCTGAAAAGAAAAGGGATTTAATATACCAATCATAACATCACAAGCTTTACCAGTATCTTTAGAATCAGCTAAACCTGATAATACAGGAGCAATTCTATCATTCTTAAATGCTTCAAGACTAATAGATTCCATATTCTGCTGTTGTACTACTACAGGAATATAGTTATATCTATTTCTAAACATAACTAAATATTCTGTAAGTTTATTAATAGCTTCTCTTAATGTAGGACATATTTTTTCTGGTGATAATAAGCTAACATGATCAACTATAACAAATACATATTCTCTTGGATTATTAGGTATATAATAATCAAAAGTTTCACCTTCTTTTAATTGTCCCCATTCATCTTTATAACTATATTTTTTTCTTACTTCTTTACCATTACACTTAGCATAAGATAATACATCTTTATATACTCCAGTAGGATTACTACTTGGTCTAAAGTCCATTACTTGCTCATAGAAATCAAGAATATCCTTTATTTCACCTTCATTAATCTTCTGAAGTATCTCTTCTGGTACAGGAGCATCAGCATTAGTACTATTTAATTCTGTAGGACTAATATGAATTCCATAAATTCTATTTAATAGAAAAGATATAAATCTAAGAGTAATATTCTCTTTAGTTTCCTCTAGATTATAATAGAATATCTTTGGAGAAATTACTCCTTTATTATAATAAGCAAATAGAATAGTATTATATACAAAGACATAATTAGTTAATTGAGTTTTTGAAGATTTACTTGCTCCACTAACTAAATAAAATCTACCTTGTTCTACACCACACCATTCACTTCTAAATCTATTAAAAGGTAGAGGTATGCAATTTACCTCTCCTTTTAATATTTTATTCCTTCTTTCTAATAAAGAAGTAGTTATTCTCTCTCTTAAACTCATTAGAATGTCTTAATATATTCCTTCTGATGGTCAATATAATTGTTCATCTTCTCAATAGTAGCATTAAGCTTATCATCAAGAGCCATATTCCACTTGAGGAACTTCTTCAACTCTGCCTTGAATCTAGAGAAAGCTTCCTTTTCAGCTTTAGCCCTAGCAAGCTTCTTACCAGTTTCTACATCAAAGGTATCACCCTTTTCTGTATTAAGCTTAGATACACCTACTGTTGTAAATCTAAGCTTAAACTTAGGTACAACAAACTTCTCAATAGCAGTTACTGTCTGCTTTACTTCATTTACCTTAAACTCAAGAGCTACATGCTGTAGCTTAAATGTTTCAATGTTGTTATTCATTTTACTTTATATTTAATTAATTAAACAATAATTTATTTCTTAATATTAATAGGAGTATCTTCCTTAAAATACTCATATGTTGTAAATTCTTCTTTTATTTTAACTCTGATGTCCAATCATTATTAATACTATCTTCCTGACCTTCATTCTCTATATAATCAGAAAGAATTGAAGTTACTACCTGTTCTCCATCTTTTACCTCAGATTTCCAAATAAAATACTTTAATAATTTAAGATAAGTATAATCACCATTCATAGAATTAATATACTTCTGAGTAGCTGTAATTATTTGCTCATCTGTATAATTTGGATATCTTAGGAAGAAACTCTGTAACTTTTTTCTAATATCTTCTATATTACCTTTATAATAATAACTAGTTCCCGGCATTTTACCTTTAGGATATATATCCCTTAGTTTTATTGCTAAGTTCTGACATCTAAGGTTAACAATATTAATTGTTTTCTTAGTATCTTTACTACTATCAAGTAATACAGAATTACAGAGGTTAATACCTTTATTAATAACACTGTATTTCTTATTTAATTCAAAGAGAGAACAATTACATTTAGTAATTAATCCCTTCTCAATTAAGTCTTCATACAGTTTATCATTTTGGCATTGTAAAGCAAGTAATATAAATACTTGCTGAGCAGTAAGATTATATTTCTCACATACTGTATCATCTATAACAAATTTCATAGCTTAATATCTTTAATATCAGTAATTTCTTTTATCATAGAACTATCATAATCCTTAAGCATTTTATCTTTTAATTCCTCATCTCTAGTATCTTTAAAATAAGGTATAATAACTATTGGTTTAGAATGTCTTAATAATCTTCCAAATTTCTGTTGTGAAAGAATTTCTGAAGCATTTAAATTACAGAATAATCCTACTCTACAATTAGTTAAATTCATACCTTCTGAAAGCATATTAACACTAGATATATGATTAATCTTACTATTATTGAAATCATCAAGATTCTGTAAAGAATTCTTATTCTTACTATTAATAGGAGCATAATCTTTAAATTTCAAAGATTGTTCAATATTATTACAGAATAAGAGTACTCTTTGGTCCTGCAAGAGAGATATAACATTCTGGCATATATCTACTTTCTGTTCTGAAAGCCATTTTAATCTTTCTGAAGCTGCTCTAAGCCATTTATTCCTAAAGACAACTGTTTGACTAAACATAAACTTTCTTTTATACCAGTCTATTTTATCACTTAACTCATTATAATATTGCTTTTGAGTACATTTGATAATTATCTTTCTTGTAGTAAATCTTTTAATGAAATTCCATCTTTCATCATAATTACAAGTAACAGGATTACTACATCTAGGATTCTTTATTATCTCTGCTACACTTTTAATATTATCTAAGTATAAAGGAATAGTATAGATTATAGGTGTAGGTAATACTTCATCTTTAATACCATCAGCAATGTTACCTTTAACTATATTATAAGTACCTAGAGATTTCATATAATCCATAATATCACGAGGAATTGTAGCACTTAAAAATAGTAATTTAACATTAGGATTAACTTTAAAAATATCATCAAGAATTTCTCTTTTAAGTTCACTTAAATGATGAGCTTCATCAAATACTATACAATTACAATATTTATTAAGTTTATGAATACTATTATAACAAAGAATTTCTATTTTATCAGTATTACATCCCCATTTCTTTATTTCTTCTTTCCAATTATTTATTAATGGTTGTCTGGGAACAATAATACTGACAGTAGTTTCTTCTTCATTTTGTTTAAAATTAAAATCTGCTATCTTATTAATACAGTCAATAGCTAGTTTTGACTTACCATATCCAGTTCCAAGATATAAAATAGTAGATTTTACTAATAATACTTTACTTAAAGCATTATTAGCAGCTTCTTCTCTAGTCATTATGTGAATTTACTTCTTTATAAAACATAATTTTATTTGATACTATTTGAGTATCATTAATAATTACAGTACTACCTTTAGGAATAATGAATTTGGCAACAGCATAATCTGAAGACCAAAGTATAGAGTCCTTAAGGTCTTTCAGAGTCCTAAAACTATGAAAACCATTTTCAACTACAATATCAATGTATTCATCCTCTTTTCTAAATCCTATCTGTAAAGGACTAGTATCAACTTTTTTCTTCTTATATTCATAATCATAGAAAGGTGCAAAATAAGAATTCTTAGTAAGAAAAGGAAATAATCTAGTATGTTTAATTACCATTTTATATACTATTACATCCCTGTTAAGAATTCCTGTTATTCCTTTATACTCACCTTTTAGATAGTTAGTGAGAGGTATTCTTTTATTAAAACACATTATAATATTTTTACTTTAACATTATTAATACTAATTCTTTTTGAGTCTTTGGGGTGTATAAGTATATCTATTCTATGTTTATGTCTTTTATTCATAACATCTTTAACCAAATACATTCCATAACCTTCAATATACACTTTCTTAGGTTTATTCTTAGGGAATAAATAAAGTAAGTCTCTAGAGATTGCACACCATTTAATCTTATTATTCTTTAAATGATGTAGATTTATCTTGCTACCATCAGCAGTAATCAATGGTTGATTATTACATTGACTTTTAACTGGCTGATAGCAAGTCAACTTTACATGAGTTACAGTTTGTGCACAACATTTAATAGTAGTAAAACACAACATTGCTACTATAATAAGTATATATAATGCAAAACCACAACTAATTCTTATATTCTTCATAATTAATTCTTTTATAATGTAAGTAATCTTTTATAAGTTCTTACATAATTTCCATTATTATCTCTACCATTATACCACATAATAAATACATAATTTCCATTAGACAATATAATATCTACTTTAGGACTATATTTATTATATAGAAACAATAGAAAAATAATAATACATACTATTATTATAATCTTTATCATACTTTTAGTTATTAAAAAGTGATAGTAGTGTGTTTCACAACAGACTACTATCTAAAGTCAAAAACTTTATAAACAAACCGTCTATTTCACATATTTAATCATTAAAAACTTCATAATCCATAACTTTTCCCAAGCAATCATGTGCTATTCTATTAAGATGAGATTCAAATCTCTTCTTTTTAGACATAGAGAGCCATTCTACCCTTTTACTCCATTCAGGACACTCTTTAGAAGTCATATAATCATACGATTCATTAGAAATATTTAGTACTCTTACTCTTACAGGAGTACGAGTTACTTTAAAATTAATATCAAAATTACCTTTAACAGAGAAATTTACTGATTCTTCAAATCCTCCTTCAATAATCTTTACACTAGCTTTAATTTCCATAATTTCTATTATTTATTATTATTTTCTTTATTAATATAATCTATCACCATATCTACTGCTACTGTTAATAATTGCAGCAATTTTTTATTACTTCTAACCGAGATAAATAAGTCAGTAATCTGATTAATCTTAGCAATCTCTTTAGGATTATCTAGACTATTAATTTCTACTAACTTTTTAGTTACATTATTACTATGCTTCATAATGTCATGTAATTTCTTACTTTTCATATATTATAAATATTAAAATTAACAGTTTTACTATTGAAAACTGTTATGTAAAAGTCACTTTTCTTTAATAATAAGAAATAGTAAGAACTCACTAGCTTTTTCTTTAAAATCTTAGTTTCAAAATCACATAAGTACGTTTATAGTCATTACTTTTTGCATTTGTGGACTATAGAAAATACTATTATTACTCTATTTTTATTGATTAGCGAGTATTCCAAAATAGTAGACCAAAAATTTTACTCGAATTTATTTATTTGTTATGTTATAATTATTAGTATTTTCTATTTCATTTTAAATATTTCATTTAATACATATATTATCATACATATATAAATAAAACAAAATATACTAGCTATTATTGCCATATAGTTTAGGGTAAATTAATAATTATTAATATAATTATAAAAATGCATAAAAGAGCTATAATATATTCCATATACTCTAATTTAAATAAGTTAATATCTTACACCAAAAGGTTTACCATCCATAAAGGTAAAACACTCAAATATTTTTTCATAAGTCCAACTTGTTTCTTGATGGCCTATTAGTGTTCTATCTTCATCTAAAAGAGTTATTAAACGATGAACATTATTATCTGTTTTTATCCAACCATAAGGAATATGACATTGCATTTCTTCTAGACATTCTTTTAAATTTTTAAAAGGTCTATACTTTACTTCTGGTTTAATTCTATAATTATCAATATTTTTTATTAAGCTACTAATATCAGTAATAAAAGCAGGCTTCCATGCATTAAGAATAGAAGAATAAAATTCAATTTCTCTTCCAGCTAAATAAGCCTGTAATATTTCAGTTAGCTTTTTTACCATATCTTTATTCATGTTACTTTCTATTTAAATTAGTTTGATTCTTCAAGATATAATGTCAAATATAATATAATCAGCTAAAAGAATAAATACTCCTATTATAAATAAACCAAATAAGGAATCTAATTTAAATGCAAATAGGATTATACTAGAAGCAATAAGAACACCTCCTACTAATCCTAATATAATAATAAGATATTTTATCATTTTATTTTTAATTTCCATTATACTTTTTTATCTTTATAAAATTCAGGAATACGATTTACTTCCCACCAAGAACCTCCTTCATCACCACGAGATACTATCCATACTGGTTCTTTAGTATCTTTATCTTGACAGTATACTGTACCTTGAACTTCTTCTTGCATGAAGATAGAATCTACTTCAAAATCTAAGTCTTTTAGAGTAGTATAAACTTTACAACAAAACATATCTCTTTCCCAACCATATAATCTGGCAGAGGATTCTCCATCATTACACAAGTCTATTTTAAGTATTTCTAGATTATTCTTTTCAACAACTTCTAGAAGTGACTTTTTAACATTTATTTTACACATTATTAATCCTCCAACTCTTTAAGTGCCAAGAATAATTCATTTTGAATATGAATTGTTGTACCTTCACTCAATTTTATTCTTTTTAAGCCAATAATCTTGGAAACATTATTAATGTGTACTATCGCTTTTTCTTTGCTCATGCTTTTCCTCCTTAAAATCTATTTCTTTTAAGCAGTTTAAATCTGGATAATAACAAGTTGTCTTAGGGTAGCCAAATTCTATCACTTCTTCCTCTTGTTTATGCAAAAGAAGAGAAAGTATTTTTAATCGTTCTTGTGAATCACGCAACTGCTTTAAGTATTTTTCCTTTTGACCTTTGTCAGAAAGGTCATAGTCTAATTCGCAACAACGTTCTTTTCTTGGCATAAAGTTCAGAGGATGAACAATGTGTTTATCATCCTCATCTTCTTTGCCAAAGCATTGCACTATTATATTAGCACTATAATTTGTACTGTCTGGCTGTAAGTTTTGTATTTTAATGCCAAACTTCTTTATCTGCTCTTCTGTCATATCTCTTTCTTTTTACCCTCTCCCTTTTGCAGGAGAGGGTGGTTAGTTAATCTTTTTTCGGCTTAATACCCCATGCAAGGCACCCAAATCTAATATCAGTACTAATGTTTGAGCCATCAAAAACTCTCTCTTCTCCTCCAATAGACGTTAGGGTGATACCTATAGGCAATGAAGGGTAGAGATATAGCGGAATCAAACGAAGTCCAAGAGTATTTTTCTCTTTGGAAACCTTCTTATCAAATTCCTCCTTTGTAAGGTGTCCCTTGTCTAATTCAGATTGTAAACAAGAAATTTCTTCCTCAATATCTTCTTCGGATTGCCAACTTCCAAAATGTAAAGCCTTACACTGACTTTCCGTAAGAGCATTCCAATCAATGTCTTTCTTAAATTGTTCTTGAACTTTTTGCCAAGCATTATTGAGACTTTCCTTTTTAAATTCTTCGTCCCACTTTTTATATACTTGGATACACGCAATTTGATTTGCGAGCCATTTCAAAGTATTACTAACTTTGTCTTCTAATGAAATTTGTTCCATATTACTTTATATTATAATCCTATAAGGATGTTTAGTTACTAAATCTCATCAAACTCTTTCTGAAATCTCTGTTTTGTTTCATTCAGAAGCTGCTTGAATTTTGTTTTAAACTCTTCATCACACTCTGAAAGCACATAAATAGCATCAGCAAGTCTACCACTGCTTGATTTTGAAGACATATTTAAGAGTTCATCTACTTTAGGAATTAAACTCTTGGCTAAGATATTTGCTCTTTCTAATTTTTCTGTATTCATATTACTATCTATTTATTCTTTGCAAGATGTTAAATTTCTTCTTAATTCTTCTTCTGTTATAGTTACTTTCTATTAATTTCTGTTGGGTCATAACACCCATCTATTTTACACTTTTGTCCTAATATTGAATGTTTACATCTAATGTTTTCAAAATAAGGACAAGGTGGTTGCTTTCTTTGTTTACCCATATTACCTCCTTACAGGATAATTATTCTACTTCCTCATAAGTTGCTAAGAAAATATCAGGCTTACAAGGATAGAACTCTCCCTTTACACTTTTGATAATATAATCACCAATAGATGCTTCCGTATCTCCTTCTAATGTATGAATTACAAGGGTAGTACCTTTATTTGCAATACTTCCACCTACAAAATCATCAATCTCTGAGAGATTTGTTCCCAGCCACTGAATAGTTCAATGGTAACAGGCTTCTTTCTATATTTATTCATATAATTCATTAATTTTCTACTTATATTTAATTCTCATTTAATACTTCTATTCCAAATGTTACTATAAAACCAAGAAGAGTAAAGAATACAAAGAATCCTATAGCATCATTCTTAAATAGATAATAACTATATACTTCTAATACTCCTATTAATAAGTAAGCAATAAGGATAATACATAATTTAAATACTTTCATAATTATTAAAATTTAATTCTAAAATCTTTGCCTTTAAGAGTAGGTCTCTTACTTAAGACAAATTTTTCTAACTCTTCTAACTCAATAGGAAAAATTGAATTATATTTGTATTTTAAAGTACAAATAAATCTTCCATTAAGCATAATGTCAAATGTAAATATTTCCATTATTCACCTTCTTTCTTTGGTAATAAATCATCAATATAAAGCCATCCCTTAAAACATCTTTATAACAAGCTTGAAAATAACCCGAAATATATGATTCTTCTGAATGTTGCTTAGCAACATCTACTATTTTCTTATTGTCTACCATAATCTACCCTTTCTTTTTCTAAGTTCTAACATTCTTCTAGTTCTACGCCTTTCCTTGCCACTAGGAGGATTATCAGCAAGCTTTAATTGTGGAATATTATCATAATTTTTATAGATATGAGCTTCTTCCTTAAGTTTTTCAAGATACTTATCAGAAAGTTCTCCAACTATTAAACCTGATGAAGTTACCACTACATTGACATCTTCCATAAATTACTTATTTTATAAAAAGTTTTTTATTTCTTTATCCCAGTTTGTATTATGTTCCAAATGATAGTTAGAATCATTTAAATCCATTAATACAGCCTGATATAAAGAATTAAATTGATTACGTGTAATTGATTTCCAATACTTAGTATCAGTAACTTTAAAACTATTTTTATAGATATTATAACGTTCTACTACTAAGCAAGTTACTACTTCCTCTTCTTCTATATCAAGAACTTGATAGATTTCAGTAGTTTCATTAGTATCTTCTTCTATAAAGCAATCACCTACTTTAATATTCTTAACACATTTCTGTGCTTCTAACTTTCTTATTGTATTAAGAATTTTAACTTTTTCTTTAGATAAATCATCTAGCCTATCATATAGTCTATTGATAGCATCATCATAAGCTTTATCTTCATAAGTAGCAGCTAAATTAGATAATCTATCTTTTAATTTATCAAATTCTCCTTTTATTATTTTCTCTGTCATATTTACTCCCCCACATTTTTAGTTGTTCCTAATAAATGTTCATTACCTTCATAAGGAATACAATAATTCCATCTAGCATAAACGCAAGAGTAAGGCTCATCTATATTTTTATGACTGAACAAATTTACACACCACTTATCTGATTGACTATCTCTAACTAAAACTTTATCGAATGGCTTAAACTCACACTTTGGCTTCAAATCCACAACTTGCTTCTTCTCAGCATCCCAAGCTTTGCCTTCCTTTTCGAGAGCATCAAAGAGCTGCTGTTTCTCTTCTTCTGTAGCAAATCTATACTCTTCAGATGATTCCACCTCATCGGCAAACAATAATCCAACCATTTCATTTAGAGTAACATAGAAACTAAGGGTATGCTTATAAATCCTTCGGCATATTGCTACTGATTTTCCATATACCACTATATCCCCATCCTTGAACTCAAGCTGCTTTTCAATCTTCAAAGTTTCAAGATTGAGCTTGCCACCCAAACGCTTCTCTATGGTGTTAATGTAGGTCTGAGCAGTATCTTTATCTTCAAGGTAATATCTTTCAGTTGTACAAAGGAAGGCTTCATTATACTTAATATTATTTTCATCTTCACTATTAAGGTAATGCTTACTATAGAAATTGGTATAGGTATCATCGTACCATTTATCAAAGATAACCTCTGTGCCGCCATCATTACTTACCAGTACATCGCCTTTATTCCAAGCAAACTTAGACCAGTCTCGCATTTCTTTTGATGGAAAAACTACACATTCTCCACCATCAAACATATTGCCAAATTTAATTAATGTATATTCTCCAGATTGTGTTAAACCAAATTTTGAAGTACAGAATTTAATCTTAAAAACTTCACTTCCTAATGATACCAAATTACAATTTCCATGAACAGTAGAATATAATTTAGTACCTTTTGGTTTATCTTTTAAAATAGCTATTATGTCTGTTTTTGTTTCCATGTTATTTATTCTTTATTAATACTTTTATTAATTTCTATAATAAAGTCACTCCAGTTATGTTCTTCTACAATCTTCCAATTTGGGTCTTGTATATTTTTTAATACAAGAAGATATCCCTTTTTAAATTGTTCTGATGTAATTTTTATCCAGCCTGTAATATCATATATATAAGAAGAATTTCTACTGATATAATCTTCATCTAAACATATATAATATACATAACTATTACTTATTGCAACAATTTTTATTAAAGTGTCAAATCCAATATCAAAATAGCAATTTCCAACAACAAAATTAGAACATATTTCTTTTTTTTCTAATATCCTAATTTTATTATAGATATCATCACTTTCCTTCTTTAATTGTTTATATTTAACTCTTAATTCTTTTAATGTTTCCATAAAGATATAATTTACTCATTATACATATAAGAAATACTATCTAATAATACATTATTATGAAAACTTTTATAAAATGTACTATCAATATTACATCTTATATTAATATAATCATTCATTATCTCAGAATTATCTTTATCCCATATATTATTGTTATCAAATATAATATCAGCTAAGTTAATGACTTCTCTATATTCTTCTAACTTATAATATTTAAACTGTAATTCATCAATAAATTTTCTTTGTTTATTAATTATTTGTGCTTGATTATATAAACAAATAGTACTAAATATAAGAAGAGAAGTTAATATAACCTCTCCTATTATATGATATAAAAAATGTTTCATAATTAGTCCTTATAAATTTTATCAAGAATATCTCTAAAATTAGGATTATCTATTACAGCTTTAGCATCTTTTGAGTCTTTGAAGTAAATTATATTTCGACAAAATGCATCATTATAATTTATATCATACTTATTACTGTTATTGTCAAAATAGATATAATATTTAATTTCACGATGTTTCCAATCTGGTTTCCAATCCTTATTATAATATTTAGCAATATTCATTAATTGCGCTATGGCTTTAAGTTTCTTTGTATCACTACTATGTATATAAACATTAGTATTAGTTATAGAATTAAATGAATTAAATATCTTACTATAAGTGATACTCTTAGGTTTAAACTTAATTATTCCTTCAGCTAAACTACTATTCTCTATATCTATCTTCATCCCTTCAGGAATTTCAACAGTTAATTGGTTATTCTCTATTTCCATATTATTATTTGTTAATTTAAAAATTACACTTGTATCATCACGTCTAAGTATATAAGAACAATGCCCTAAAAAAGATTTATATTTACTACAACCACTGGTTTTAAATGCACATCCTATACATCCTATACCAAAGTCAACTTTTACTACTTGATACCTTTTATCTCCACAAGTAAATATTTCACCTACTTTTCTTTCCATAATTCTTTAACATTAAAAGCTTCATTTTTATTAATGTATTTAAATTTACCTGTATAAATAAGTGTATTAGATACTACTTCATTATAACAATTAACTACATATATACTACCTTTTGGAATAATAAATTTTCCTACATAAACATGATTATATAAAACATTTGTAGTAATAAAAGGATACAAATTCCCATTAGGAAAAAAGAGCATATCTTTTGTCCGTGAGTCATATACCCCTTGTAAAGATAATAAACTATGTAAACCTATATTAATAGAATCTCTATTAAAGTCTACATATTCACGCATAGGAGTGTTTCTACTATACATATAAGTAGTCATAAAATAAGAATAAAATCTAACTTCATCTGCAAAGCAGCCTACTTTATAAACTGTAATATCTCTTTTTGCTATTAAGATTTTACTTTCTTTTGTTTTATTGAAGCACATAAGCTTAATATTTAAAATACTTAAATATAAAAAGGAGTATACTAACTAGATAGTTAATACACTCCTACAAAACATATGGCATAAAGCCCCTCAGAGATTTTGGAGAAGTAATACGAATTGAACGTACTTTGGCTACTTAAAACTGTGTTTCACCTTATCACCTGTCCTATGTAGTTTCAACTATATAGGTAACTTCTCGTTTAATAATTATTATATCTTCATAACTTTATCCACTTACCTGTGTAAATAATGTTAGAAGAAACAATTTCACCTCTATTATTTATGTAGTATTCAGAACCTTTAGGAACTATAAAAGTACCTAAATATCGATGAGAGTAGTATACTAACCTATCTACATAACCCATAACAGCATCTCCTAAATATATATTTCTAGAATAAGAATTTTCAGGAGAAAATTCTATAGCTACTTCTTTATAAGAATGATAACCTCTTTCTATTGAAGTCATTATACTCCTATTGTCTCTTTTAAGCTCTAAAAGAATTGGTATATTAATATTCTTAGTTCTATAGATATGTTTTCTTAATAAACTACAAAAAGTAGTACCCATTACTATACCTATTTTGTATACGTAGAAATCTCTTTTAGCTACTTGCTTAGTAACCATACAACTTACCCAACACATATTTTAAAGTTCTAAATATTGGTCATAAAACAGTCTTTTTATCTTATCTTCTCCTATCATTGAAACTGCTTTCTTTATAGCTTCTTCACTATTAAAGTAAACAATTCCAGCATACTTAACATTTATATGTTTATAAATATAAATGTTATCAAACAATTTATTAACTATAGAATGATTTACTCCATCATTCTTACCTAGAAAATATCTAGTACCTTTTTCTATTTTTGTAATACTATTAAAGTAGGAAGCAAGTAGAGATAATTGTGCTAAGGTTTTGAATTTGTCTATTTGTCCTAGAGGTAAATCTAAACTTATAGTTTTAGATTGTACTTTAACATAATAGAGTATTAGTTCATCTCTACTAAAAGCACTTAATGCTAATGCTTTAAGTGTATCATTATTGCTACTATACCAATTAGCAGCTTGTTGTATGGTTATTTTTACGTTTCTTAGTTCCATAATTATTTAATTTTAATAGACCAATCAGGTCTGTTATACATATTCCTATAATGATTTGCAGATTTATAATCATTAAAAAGCTTAATAACATTACCTGTATTATCTAATAATAAAAACTGTTTCATTTTTATTTGTTTAGTTTAAAATTAGTAGGTCCTGTAAGAGAGAATAAATAAAAAGATTACTAATCACCAATTACTATCGTAACTGACATTTTGATTAACCTAACTAGAGTTATTTATCTCCTTACAGGACACTAATCATTTTTACAAACAATATTTAATTAAATTTTACTTTTAATCTCTTTAAGAATACAATAGCTATTAATTCCTCCTGCAATAATTAAGAAGAATAATACTATGAATATTTGTGTTCCTTTATATAATAATAAGTAGAAACACATTGCAATAGCAATTATATAAACAAATTGCATGAAAGTAAAAAAGAAGAGTACACTACACTTTTTCATAACTAAATTAATGAATTAAAAAACCTACATAGTAATAAATACTATAGTATCTATTAACTATGTAGGAAAACTTATAACATAACAACTCACTTTAAATATCCTTAAAGAGCTTTTTCTTAGCCTTACTCTTATGTGAATAATAAGTTGATTTAGCTTTACATTCACAGAAGACTAGTTCTATCTCCTTAGTAATCACTTTCAAGTGATTATTCTGAACAATAGTTCTTTCACTCTTATAGTAGCAAGTAGCTACTTTTTCATTGATAATTCTTTTCATGATTTTATTGTTTTAATGTTACTTTAAACCAGATACACTTACCTTTTAATAAGTGTTTATGTAAAGCAAAAGCTCTACATTCTTTAAGACCTTCCTCTATAGTTTTAGAGGCATTGATAGTCCTAACTAAATAATAGTTAGGCTTAAACATTCGATAGAATGTTATTAAATACTTTCTTTTCATTTTTCTGTTAATATTTTAATAATCCAAATACTTATAAATATCCAACCTACTATAATAACTTGTGAATCAGTTAGCATATTTAATACTGCTAAAATACCAATAGGTATTATTATATAAAGTAACTTTTTCATATTATTTATTACTAAAGTATTAAGTAACTTAAAATTGCAAATACAATGATAGTACCTATTAATTCTGTATAGAAATAAAATGTATAAAAATCTTTTTTATTCATAATGATTAATATTAATAAGTAGATAGTACTAGAGTACTACCTACTTTGTTATATATTTAATTTAATGCTTTAATTATTGCCATAATTATTACTTATTTGAGGGAAAACTTATATGTTCTCCAAATGTTATTTTAATATATGTTATATACCAATTTGCTGTTGAATGCATATGCTCTTTTTGAAATTTAATATGTTTAAGAGCTTCTTCTTTTGTATTATAACAGGTAACATATCTTTCATCTGTAGATACCCACCATCCTGATTTAATATTTAATGGATTCATAATTGTTATGTTTTTATTGTTTTTAACTATTTATTTTACTGATATTTTATACTAAATAAAACAACTAGAGTTGTGATAAGAAAGTATAAAATGTTATCATCTTATTTGTTGTCAATAAAATAATGAGAGAGTAGATTATAGTGATTTTATAGGGGTTTTGTTTTAACCCCTAAACACCTTAATCCTTTAAACTTAAAACCTTAATAATCAATAGATTACAAAGTTCTATTAAAGTATTTATTTAAGTCCTATAAAGAAGAAAAGACTGTAAAACTGTAAAACAAAAAGTACTTAAAGACTGTAAAACAAAAGAATATTATTTCTCTCTTACAGGACTTAAAAACTTTAAAACACACATGATATTCTCTCTAATGATATTTGATATTAACACTAGAGAGAATAAAAAAGGGAGCAAGGCTCCCTTCCCTTTAGAAGCTGACAATAGCATTACTATTGTTACCCTGCTCATGCATGATAAGCATGTGATTGCCATCCTGCATTACAACTTCTGATACTACTGGAGTACCATACTCTTCATTGTTGAGCATCTTGTTGCTAAGTTTCTCTGCTACCATTCCACGGATTTCTCCGCAAGCAAAGAAGCACATTGTAGCTCCTGATGCATGAGTCTTCTCCTTGGATTGAACTACGTTAATTGCTGCACCATTTGCTGCACTCTTCATTTCCTCAAGACTTACTGTGTCAACGAAGTTACTATTATTCGCTGTGGTTGACTTAAAATTGTTAAAGTTAATCATTTGTATAATTGTTATAATGTTATAGGGGGGACTATCCCAACCCTATAGTCTAGGGGGTGAGTGAGGGTGGATTATACCTCACTCATAACAATACAATAAAAATCAAAAAAAAAAATAAAAAATTTTATTATAAATTTGGTAGTTTCATTTTTTATTTGTATCTTTGCATTTACAAGGAACATATAAGTACTTGAAGAGATTTATCAACTCTATAAAACATAGATAGACCCAATGTTATAGGTGTATATTTGAATGCAGCAAACTGAGAGAATAAAGGGTATCAGTAAAGGCTACAGGTAAGCATTCCTAGAGATAAAAGAGTGAGAAGTAATATTATATAAACGGGGTATAAAACTATAACATGGAAGCAAGCCATAATGCTGGCAGGGTCTCTTTATATATTATAGGTATTAGTTGATTTATTATTCTCAAGGAATTAGGAATAATAGTTTTAAATTATGGATAAAATAAAGAGAAGAAGAGCTTTAGCTGGAATAAGTTGTAGAAGTTATACTGTTGATGATTGGGAACAATTTCAACAAGTAAAAGAAACAAAAGCTTTTAAAGAGAAACAGAAAGCTTTAAAAGAGCAGTATAATAAAATGCTTGCAAATAGAAAAAGAAAGAAAGGAAAATTAACTAAGAAAGACTTTCAAGAAGTTTATGATTTTGTTTACATAAAACAGCAAAAGAAATATAAACCTAGACTTAAAATAAAATAAAGAGTAGTAATTAAGTTTACTACTCTTTTTTATTTATATACTTGTATATATAAAACTTTATTTATATCTTTGCAGAAAATTTAAAGTATAAACTATGAGTTGGAATGAATTAAGTTTAAAAGATAAAGCTGATTATATTAAAGAATCAGTTAATAATGGTATATACAACTTATCTGATATAAAAAACAGATATAATATATATGCAGAAGGTGGTTATAAACCATCAGAAAGTATTAAGAAAAGAATAACTAATTGGGAAGGTAGTTCAATGAGAACTAATAGGTCTTTTCAAGCAGAAGCCAATGATTTTAATAGAGTAATACCTGCAAGTATTAGGTCTAAGCTTTCTCAACAACAGTTAGATGCTTTATACTCTTATGGTTATAATGTAGGTATGGGAAACTTAAAGAAAAGAGTATTACCTACTCTTAATAATTATGTTCAAGGTAAAGCATCAAATGAAGATGTACAAAAATCTATGTGGGCTTCAAAGGATAATGAATTGAGAGGTTTAACTACTAGAAGAAATGTTGAAAGAAGTTTATTTGGTGGTAAGTATCAAACTGTATATACTGGTACAGGAGGAACACCTCATAATTATGGTTATACTGCTAAATCTAATATTAATACCGATGCTAATACTAGGGTTAATCCTTATCAATTACAGAATGAGGAATGGCAAGGTAAAAACTATTTAAATGCATATAAAGGACTTCAATTATCTATGAATGATATTATAGGTAAAACTAAAGAGACAGATATTGATGATTTATTCTCTACTGGTACAGGACCAATAATATCTATGGATAATTTATTATCTATTGGTAATAATACTGTTGCTCCTGTACAGCCAGATTATAGTTATACTAAATCATTATTATCAGATTTCGATTCAGATTTAAATAGTAATATGTTTGATGAAGGTGGTCCTATAGATTCTCAAAATGACAATACTAATTTAGTTTATAAAGATGCAGATAATAGAAGAAGTAATATATTACTTCATACAGAAGATGGTAATCTATATGATAGTGCAGGTAATAACTATACTCAAAGTTATTTAGATGAAGAAAATGTACCTATAATTAAAGGTACTATGCCTAGAAATACAAGACAATATTATGACCCTAATACTACTATGGATTTTATTAATGCTGCTACTTTAGGATTACTTAATAGAGGTTCTATATCACAAGATGTAAGATTAATGAAAGATACTTATAATACTATATCTGGTAATATGTCTTATAATGATTTAATAAATAGTGCTACACTAGGAAATAAAGGTATATTTAATAATCCTGCATATAATACTTTATTAGATTTTGCTGTACCTATAACAGGCTATGGATTATCTAAAGGATTAAGTTCAAATTATATTAGAAGTAGAATTGCATCTCCCTTTGTCAAATCTGCATTATCTCCTAATAACTTTAATAAATCTTTAGCTAGTTCTAATTATATTTTAGATAATTTATCTAAAATGTATCCTAATTTAAGTGAAACTGAATTAAGTGCTATATATCGTAATGCTTTTAATAAGAAAGATTATTTAACAGGGCAACTAATACGTGATTTACATTATTTAAATACAGCAGGTAATAATGCAATACTTGATGGGGCAAATCCTAGAGTAACTTATCATGGAACAAACTATGGTAACTTTTCAGTATTTGATAGTTCTCAATCTAATGCTACAATAGGAGGTTCTGCTGCTACAGGAGAAAAAGGTAATTTTACTACAGATGATTTAAAGGCAGCATTAAACTATGGAGAGGTAAATCCTGAATATTTATATTATGGAGATAAAAAGCCTATTACAAATTCTCCATTTGATAAATATATAGATGTAAGAAATTTAAGAGATTGGAGAAATACTGATTTTCTTAGTCATGTAGGAAATGATGCTCAAAGAGTAGTTTACCCATTATACATTACTTCTAATAACTCATCAAAAGTATGGGATTTTAAAGGAAATCCTTGGAGTAAATATCCTAACACTGATGAACTTGGAAGAAAGTGGGAATTAAAGGTTGTACATGATTTTCCTATGGAAGAATCTGGTAAGAAAAATCAAGGGTTTACAGAAACTTTTTTAGATAGAAAATCATTATATGATAGAATACAACAACTTAAAAAAGAAGGTTATACTGTAGGAGAAAAAGAATATGACTATGACTATACTAATCATAAGAAAATAGCAACTGGATGGAGAAGATATAGAACAGGTTATTGGGATAATGTAGCTAATAAAAGAGTACATTATCCAGAGATTAAAGCTGTAGATAAAGTATCATCTACAAGATATAAACCTACTACAAATGGTGTTGTACAACAATCTTTTGAAAAAGGTAATGATGCTGTTTTTATTAATAATGTAGAAGATGCTAATGCAAAAGATAATTGGGCAATTAATGAAATTATATTTAGAAATGCAAATCAAGCAAAATTAGCTAACCCTTTTACTATTGATGATAATAATAACTTAATATCAATATTAAAAAGAGATAATTTCTTAAATCCAGATATAAGATATAAAAATGGAGGATTTTTAAGTAATTATCTTAGCTTACGTTAAATAATCTTAATAAATTTGGTAGTTTAAAATATTTATATTATCTTTGCATCCATAAAATAATAGATGTTTGAAATGATGAAGTTAATTATGAAATATATAAGGAATCTGATATTGTTTATATGGCAATTACCTCAGCACTTATTAGCTATACTATATATAGGATATTTAGTAATGATGTGCAAAGATTTAGGTGTAGATTCCAGATATAAACAAGCTATAGTAATTCCTTGTGTTATGAGAGGAGCAGTTACTTTAGGTTGTTATGTATTTGTAGGACTTAATTCAGAATATAGGAAAACTGTTAAACATGAATTAGGACATACAATTCAAAGTAAGATATTAGGTCCTTTATACTTAATTGTAATAGGTATTCCTAGTATTACTTATTGTGGTTTAAGAAGGATATTTCCTTCATTAAGAAAGAAGAATTACTATAACTTTTACACTGAGAGATGGGCAAATAATCTTAGTGAAAAGTGTATAAAGTAATCTTTTGATTACAAATTATAATATTAAGAGTGATGACCTTAGTATTATTAACCTGCATAAATAAATGGCGATATTCTCCCTTGCAGGTTTTATTGGGAGAATATGGTGGGTTAGACAAGTGGTTAAGTCATAGGGTTTTCATCCCTACATCAGGAGTTCGAATCTCCTACCCATTACTAATTGGAGTATGGTGTAATGGTAACACGAGAGATTTTGGTCCTCTAATTTTCAGTTCGATTCTGGGTATTCCAACTATGATGGCTCTGTAACTCAGTGAATAGAGTAACAGCCTTCTAAGCTGTGAGTCATAGGTTTGAATCCTATCAGAGTCACAAAATGACTTGAGAATTGTAACATGCATTTTAAATTTAAGATTATAAAACTATCAAATCTGTGAAGACAAGGTAGTCATATTTAAAAATTTTTATGTGAGTAAAAAATGTGGCAAACATACAGCGATTATAAGCAGTAAATCTGTGAAGACTAGCTGCTTAATTTGGGGATAGTGGTGTAATTGGTAACATATTTCCTTTGCAAGGAAATGTTTAGAGTTCGAGTCTCTCTGTCTCCACATGAAAAGTATTGTGGATGCATACATGAATACAACGTAACTCCTAGGTTTTAGTTTATCTATGTAAGTTTAGCCCTAGTAGATGTCGTAGAATCCTTAGTAACAAGGGAGGCTAGAGTTATCTCCCTTATATCGTGGGTTGTAGCAGTGATAGCTTACTTGGCTCATAACCAAGTGGTCGTTGGTTTGAATCCAACACCCACAACTATTAACTTTTAGATTTAATATATTAAACTAAGGTTTTCAACTCTACTTTCCCTTAATAAAGTAGAGTGCTATTATTGGGATATAGCTCAAAGGCAGAGCGTTTGACTGTTAATCAAAAGGTTGAGGTATCGTAATCCTCTATCCCAGCTATAAATAGGAGTATAGTTCAGTTGGTTAGAGCATTTGGCTTATATCCAAATTGTCGGGGGTTCAAGTCCCTCTGCTCCTACTATTCACTCTCTTTAGCTCAGTTGGTAGAGTACGAAACTTTTAATTTTGGGGTCATGGGTTCAAGTCCCATAGGAGAGACTATGAATTATTTATTAAAACTTATACAAAATAATACAGGAGTAAGTTCTAAGAATTTCTTTCTAGTATCTGTAACTATTGTAGGTATATTATTACTTATAGTACCTATAATAGTATTATTAGTAGAAGTATTTAATGAGCATACAATACATACAGATTTAAGTGGTATGGCACAATATATTACAGCAGTAGCAGCTATATTTACATCTGTAGGTATTACTAAAGCATGGTCAGAAAAATATGAAAAGAAATAAGCTTCTCTATATCAATGATAGATTGTCACCCTTGTAAGGTGAAGGTTATAGGTTTGAGTCCTATGAGAAGCTCAATATAAACTTTAAATTTGTATTATTATGAAAGTTATTACATTTGTAAAAAGCATGATTAAAGCTTATTTTAAAGCTTATGCAGATGCTATGGAACCATTCTATAAACATGGTATTTCTCCTATGTGTCCTGCATAATTAATTGATGTTCAAAGTGTTATGAGCAATATGGCTCATACACTATGTTTGAGGAGGTTAATACCTCCTTTTTTAATGTCTGTTAATTAAGTGTTAAAGTATGTAATTTCCTTGCATAATATAAATATTTGTATTATCTTTGCAGCAGTTAAATAAAACAATAATAAATGATGCTCCTATGTTGGAATGGTAGACAAGTTGGTCTTTGAAATTTTTATTAATAATTATGAGTAGAAGTAAGTACACAAAAGAAGATTTAGAAAAAGCTGTAAAGGAAAATTATTCTATAGCAGGAGTTTGTAGAGCTTTACATATTGCTCCTGTAGGAGGTAATTATAGAACTATACATCTCAAAATAAAAGAATATAATTTAGATACTTCTCATTTTACTGGTCAAGGTTGGAATGTAGGTTTAAGATATAAACCTGTAATGAATCCAAAGACTTATAAATTAGAAGATGTTTTAATTAAAGATTCTCCTTATAGAAGCTTATCTAAACTTAAAATAAGACTAATAAGTAAAGGTATTAAGGAAAATAGATGTGAATGTTGTAATAATACTATGTGGTTAGGAAAACCAATAAAGTTAGAATTACATCATATTAATGGAATTAATACTGATAATAGATTAGAAAATCTTCAACTATTATGTCCTAATTGTCATGCTTATACTGATAATTATAGAGGTAGAAATCAAGAGAGTGCTCTCTCTAAAAAGAGAGAAGTAGAATATCGTAAAGTCAAGGAAGCCTTAACAGATAATGCTGATGGTAATCTTGAGCCAAGCCGTATAAAGGAAGGTGCAGAGACTATACACGATAAATCTAAGTCTTCTAGAAAAAGAACTAGAATCTGCCCTTGTTGTAAACAAGAGTTTATTTCTAGTTATAATAAACAGAAATATTGTTCACAGGAATGTTCTCATAAAGATAAAGGTAGAAAAAGACCACCAGTAATAGAATTATTAGAAAAATTTAAAGAGTTACATAGTTACTTACAAGTAAGTAAATTTTATGGTGTAACAGATAATGCTATTAGGAAGTGGGTAAAGTTATACCAAATAGAAGATATGATTAAGAAATAGTCCAGACTACAAACTTAAAAAGGTAGTGAAAACTATAGTAGTAAGAAACACCAATAACCATTTGGTTGTGTGAGTTCGAGTCTCACTAGGAGTACTAATATAAAAATATAAATATTATGGCAATAAAAAGTGATTTACAATGGCAGGCAGAAGATGATGCTAGAACAATGGCTAGGTATCAGGAAATCATGTCTGATAAAGCTAGATTAAAGAGAGCAACAACTGCTGCTAGAAAAGAAGCAGCTAATTTAACTAAAAGAGCAAATGCAATGAGTGCTGCTGCTAAAGGAGGAAGGAGAAAATAATATGGCAGGAATGTTAAAAACAATAAATAGTTGTTCAGGTACAACTAGTAAAGAATTACGTGATAATATTAATAAGAAAGATATTAATAAGGACCAAATAGTTAGTATAGTTTATGCTATAAACAGGTTCTATTGTTTCTATTATGAATAGGTTAATATGAAGAAGTTTAATAATGAACATAAAGAAGAATACAATAAAGAACCTGTATATTATTGCAAGAAATGCCTATCTTTAAAAATAGGATATGTAGCAGTATTAGAGGGTTCAGAATATTGTGAAGATTGTAATTCTACTAATATAGGAAAAGCTCCTATTGAAGAGTGGGATAAAATGTTTTTTAATAGATATGGTTATCATTATTTAGAAGAATTTAAAGATAAATAAATATGGCAGAGAATAAAGAAAAGAAGAAGCTCACTTATGAGCAGTTAAATGAAGTTGCTAACCAGTTAGTACAGGAGAATATGAAGCTTAAGCAGAAGTGTCAAGAGCTTTATATGGCAGACACAATTAAGAGATTAGAATTCTTGTTTAAGGTAGTAGAATCTATTTATCCTTTTAGTGCAGAATTTAGAGATACTTGTGCTAAAGAGATTATAGAACTTATGACTCCTGTACAGGAGAATAAAGAAGATAAAGAATCAGAATAAAATGGATAGACCAAATAGTGCACTAAAAGTTCCTTATAAGAACTTAATGGGATTTTTCACACTATGGTTAAAGTTCTTAAGACCTTTTCATACTTTGTCAGATAGAGAGTTAGAAGTAGCTGCTTGTATGCTTAAAAACAGATATGAACTTAGTAAGAAAATATCTGATGAAAAGATACTAAATGATGTCTTATTCAGTAAAGAGAATAAAGATAAAATGATGAAAGAGTTACACATTACTAATCAATATTATCAAGTAATACTTGGTAAATTGAGAAAAGTAAAATTCATAAAGGATAATAAAATCTACTCAAGATTTATTCCAGAATATGAAGAAGGTAAGATGTTTACTTTATTACTTGTATTTGATGAAGAAAAGATAAAAGATGAATTATAAAGATTCAGTTATAAAAGTAGCAAAAGAACTTAATTTAAGTGAAGAATTCATAGATAAAGTATATAAAGCTTATTGGATAACTATAAGAGACTATATGTCTTCTCTTCCTCTTAAAGAAAATCTTACAGAGGAAGAGTTCAATAGGCTTAGACCTAATATTAATATACCTTCTATAGGTAAGTTCTATGTTACTTATGATAGGTATAAGAATAAAAAGAAACAATTTAATATAATCAAAAAATTGAAGAGTAGAAATGAAGATAATTAAAGCAAAGAAAATTAAACCTACATTTGACCATGTAGTAACTTCTTTAAATCTTTATGAAGAAGATTTATATGAGAATGGTATTATTACTCATGGTAAAGGAGAACCAATGATGGAACAGACTGTAATAGCAGCAGGTCCTAATACTCCATTTAAAGAAGGTATGATAGTACATATTAATCCTATTAAATATGCTAAGATGAAGCATAAAAAAGGTTCACTTAATGATGGTGTTATTGAAGATAATGCAGTTATTGATTATGTTTTACCTATCATTCCTATGGGAGATAAACTAGTACTGTTCTTACAGTCAAATGATATTGATTATATTATTGAAGAGTGGGATGATGTTGAAGTAGAAAAACCTAAGAAACAGACTCTTATTCTTCCTGGTAAAAAAAGTATTATTGTCTAATTAAATAGTCCTAGTCAAAAGCTAGGACTTTAATTTTTTATAGAGATATGAAGTTATTAAAATATGAAGGATATAATCTTACTTTTGAACCTGAAATATTAGCTCTTAAAGTATTTAAGAAATTACATACTAGAGACCATTCAAAAGATAAAGCAAGATTTATTCAAGAGTTGGCTTTTATATATTTTTATTCAGACCCTAGGTCTGATTATCAATATTTAACTGATGAGAATGAAAGGCTTAAAGCTATAGTAGAAGGAGAAGGTTTACCTAATGATTGGAAGATAGATAAAATATTACAGGATGCTATAGATTATTATAGCTCTTTTAAGCCTACTTCTGCATTATTGCTTGAAGATACTAGAGCAGCAGTAGATAAGTTGAGACAATTATTAAGAAATATAGATTTAACAGAAGTTGATGATAAAGGTAAACCTATATATACCCTTAATACTATTACTGCTACAATTAAGCAAGTTCCTTCATTAGTTAAGGATTTAGATGAAGCAGAAAAGACTATAGCTAGAGAAATTATGCAGGATGAATCTATTAGAGGTTCACAAGAAAAATCAATGTTTGAAGATGAATAATATGAATATAGAAGATTTTAATAATAAACAGTTTGATATATTTGGTACTACTTTTACTATTAAACTAGTAGATACATTAGATGCAGATGATAATCTACTTCATTATGGACTTACTGAAGGTAATATAAGAGAAGTAAGAATAAGTAGAGAAGTAATAAAAGCTAAGCAACCTGATTCAGAGTTATATTTAACATTAGTTCATGAAATTGTACATGTTATATTGGATACAGGACAATGGCTTGAAGAATCAGGGAACGAAGCATTAGTTGAATGGTTAACTAGATGTATTATATCATTATTAAAACAAGATATATTATGCAAATAGAAGATATAACAAGTGCTTTAAATAAGTATTTAGAAGATAAAAGAAAGCTTGAAAAAATAGATATAAAAGGACACTTTGTAGTTAAGAGAAATATTAAAACTATGAAACCTCCTATTTATAAGAAGTTTATTATTAAGCTTTATTATGTTACTCCTGTACAGGATAAAGAGATATTTACAATAATGAACACAGATAAATGTCCCAGTGGTTCAGAAAGTATTTATTGGGAAAACTTAAGTAAAGAATATCTTTTATATGTGTTTAATTTAATGAGAACTAAAGCTTTTACTAAATTAATATATGGCAATATTGATTGAAACTAACGAATATCAAACTCCTATAACTGAAGAACTACTTTCTCAATATCCAGAGGAAGTAGTTCAGCAGTTTACAGAGATTGTTAATATAGTTCCTTTTATTAAGAATCTTATTAATCCTAATAGACCTAAGATAGAAGATTTACCTAGAGATACAGAGGGTAGAGCTATTGTAGATATAACTAATCCTCCTATATATAAAGATGCTGATTACTTTAGACAAGCAGCATTATTTTATTTAAAGAATGATTGTTATACTAAATTAAGACCTAATAGTAACCCTAATAGTGAATATAGGAAGTATTGGAGAGAAGAATTAAGAAGATGTAGAGAAGGACTTATAAGACAATCTGATGGTATGTATGTTACTGGCTTTCTTTATTGGTTTCTTAACTACTGTCCAATGATGGTAAACTTCTATAAAGAAGGACAAAAGAAGGCTATAAGAAAGGAATCTTTTGGTTTCTTCTTTGAAGGTATATGGTGGAGAAGTATATATCTTTATAATGCTAGAGAGCAAGGGCATCATGCAATAGAATTAGCAAAAAGAGGTTGTGCCAAGAGCTATTTTTTAGCTACAATAATGTCACATAATCTTATTGTAGGAGAATCAGAGGCTACACATAAAAGATGTATTACAGTACTTACTGCTGCACAAAAAGAGTATCTTAAAGATGATAAGGATGGTACTTTAAATAAATTTATACCAGAACTTTCTTTTGTTATAGATAATACTCCTTTTCCTAATCTTTTATTAAAGAATTCTCCTAATGAAATGTCTTGGCAAATGGGTTATAAGAAACCTAATGGTGCTATAGGTGGTTCTATGAATCAGGTGTTAGGTGTATCTGCTAAGGATGATAGTGATAAACTTAGAGGTAAGAGAGGTTGGATATTATATGAAGAAATGGGTACTTTTGATGGCTTATTGGAACTATATGATGTAACTAGAAAATCAGTAGAAGATGGTGATTATACTTTTGCATGTATGTATCTAGTTGGATGTGTATGTGCAGGAACTAAAGTTTGGACTATAGATGGTAGAAATATTAATATAGAGGAATTAGAAGAAGAAGATGGAATTGTAGGATTTACAGATAATTTAGATTTAGCAGATAAACAATTAATAAGAGGAATAACTAAAGAGCCTATTGTTTCTACTATTTATAAACAACCAAAAGAATGTGTAAGAATTACTTTAAGTAATGGAAATACCTTAGAATGTTCTATAGACCATCCTATTTTAATTCAAAAAGGTAAATATTCTCATAGGAAGCTAATAGGCTACGAAGAAATATTTAGAGAAGCAAAAAAATTAAAAATAGGAGATAGAGTACTAGAATCTAGAAAAGTAAATATATTTGGTAATAGTACTTTATTTGATGCTAGATTAGTAGGAATGCTAATAGGGGATGGTTCTTATGGTTCAAGTGTAAAATATTGCTCTGAAGATAAAGAATTACAGGATTATGTAAAGAGTAAGTATGAATGTAAAGTATTTAGAACTCATATAACAAAGAAAGGAAACTTATATGAAGAATTTAGAGTAAATGGTATAAGAGGTAAACTTAATGATATAGGTATATTAGGGCAAACTAAATTAGCTAAAAGATTACCTATTAATTACCAGACTTTAAATGAAGATAATATAAGATTACTTTTATCTGGATTATATGATACTGATGGTAGTATTTGTATTAATAAAAAAGATGGTTATATATATTTGACACAAAGTAATAAAGAAATATTAAATCAAGTACAAATCTTATGGAGAAAATTTGGAGTTATTGGAGCTATTACAAAAACAAATCCTACTATAAGAAAGGATAGAAAAGATAGAAATCCTTGGTTTACTCTTACTATATCTGGAAGATATAATTGTTTAAATGCTATAGAAGTATTAAATTTATTAGTACCACATAAGAGAGATAAATTATTAGAAATTCAGACTTTATATAGTAAGAATCCTAGTAAGAGATTACAATCTTATCCAACAGATGTATTAATGCATAGAATCATTAATATTGAAAATATAGGAGTTAGAGAAGTATATAATTTAACAGCAGGATTAAGTCATACATATTTAGCTAATAATATTATAACTCATAATACAGCAAACAATAAAGAATCATCCTTTTTATCTGCTAAGAAATTATTATATGCACCTAACTCTTATAATATACAAAGTGTACCTAATGTATATGATAAAAAAGGTAGTGGTAAAGATACTTTTGGTTTCTTCTTTCCTGCATATATTAATAGAGCAGGATGTTATAATAAAGATGGTATATCTGATGTAATCAAAGCTTTATTACAAGTATTAATGGCTAGATATAAAGCTAAATATGGTGCAGACCCTACATCAGTACTTAGAGTTATAGCAGAGGACCCTATTACACCAGCAGAAGCTATTATTAAAGTTAAAGATGCATATTTCCCTGTAGCTTCTTTACAAGAAAGAGCTGATACTCTTGATAAGAACCCTAGTTTATATGATGATATATATGTAGGAGAGCTTTATACTACTAGTACAGGAGAAATAGCATTTAGACCAACAGATGATATTCCTATTAGAACTTATCCAGTAGATAATGATACTAAAGGTGCTTTAGAGATATATTCTATGCCTAAGAAAGATAGAGAAGGTAAAGTATTTAATGATAGATATATTATAGGTGTAGACCCATATGACAATGACCAAGCAGAATCTCATTCTTTATATAGTATATTTGTTTTAGATACATTTGTAGACAACTTAGCTGCTGAATATACTGGTAGAACAAACTTTGCAGATGAAGCACATGACATGGTACTTAAACTATGTATTTTCTATAATGCTAAAGCTTTATATGAAAGCAATAAGAAGGGTTTATATTCTTATATGGAAAAGACTAGAAACACATTTAGACTAGCTGATACTCCAGAGTATTTAAGAGATAAACAATTAGTTAAGTATTCTTCTTTTGGTTCTAATGCTAAAGGTGTTAATGTTAGTGCTAATATTAATAACTTTGCTAATAGACTTATTAAGGATTGGTTATTAATGAAAGTACCTATAGAAGTTAAACAGGAAGATGGACATATAGAAATACAGGAAGTACCTAAATTATATACATTAAAGACTAGAGCCTTAATTGAAGAGGCAATTCAATTTAATCCAGATATAAATGTGGATAGAATTAGAGCTTTAGGTATATTAATGCTTTATAGAGAGCAATATATTATTAGGTATGGTACAGGAAGAACAGAATCTAGTTCAGAAATATTAAGTAAAGATTATGCAGGTAATGATGAATTCTTTACTAAGAATTTTGATGCTAGACATATAGGTAAACAGTAAATTTAGTAAAAATAGATTAAAATAATAAGAAATCCACTTATATATAGGTATAAGTGGATTTTTTTATATATCTTTGCAAGCAAATTAAATTAATAATAATATGAGTGAAATAAGTAGTTTTCCAAGACAGGCTTTACCATTTTCTAGAAAAACTAAAAAGTGGAGAAAGCAATGTCTAGATTTTTTTGATTCTAAATCATTCACTCATTATTCTCTATGCAGAAAGAGCGTTATTCATAAGAAGATTAACTATGATTTATTATTAGGTAAATTACATATGAATGATTTGCAGTTAATATTAAATCCAGATGATATTAAAGCAGATTATATACCTAATAAAATACAACATTATAGTATTCTTCTTCCTAAACTTAATGTTCTTCAAGGAGAAGAATCAAAAAGAGTATTTGATTATAGAGTTATAGTAACTAATCCTACTGCTATTTCTGAAATAGAAGAGAATAAGAAAAAAGAATTAAATCAGAGATTACAGGAATGGATAACTGATAATTCTATGAGTGATGAAGAAGCTAGTCAGGAATTAGATAGAATTAATGATTACTTTACATATAATTGGCAGGATGCAAGAGAACAAAGAGGAAATTTAATCCTTAATCATTATGTCAAGCAATATGATATGAAAGTAATGTTTAATGAGGGATTCAGAGATGCAATGACTGTAGGTGAAGAAATCTATCAATGTAGTATTGAAGGTGGAGAACCTGTGGTAAGAAGATTAAATCCTTTAAAAGTAAGAATACTCAAATCAGGATATAGTAATAGAGTAGAAGATGCAGATATTATTATTCTTGAAGATTATTGGAGTCCTGGAAGAATAATAGATACATTCCATGATGTATTAAAGAAGAAAGATATTGATTATATTGAGAATCTTAAAGTAGGTATTGATGAAGGTAAAACAGATGAAATGAGTAATGTTGACCCTAGATATACTATGATACCTGCTGATTTCTTAGATGAAAATATTGAAGTTAATAATGTAGAAGTAAGCCAAGAAGGTTTCTTTAGTTCTATTACAGATGGATATACAGAAAGCCTTATGCCTTATGATATGGCAGGTAATATTAAAGTACTTAGAGTATATTGGAAATCTAAAAGAAAGATTAAGAAAGTAAAATCTTATGATGAGGATGGTGAACCTCAATATAATTTCTATTCAGAAGATTATGTAATTAATGAAAACTTAGGTGAAGAAGAAGAAACTTATTATATTAATCAGGCATGGGAAGGTACTAAGATAGGTGAGAATATCTATGTTAATATGAGACCTTGTGTTGTACAATATAATAGTTTAATGAATCCTTCAAAGTGTCATTTTGGTATTATAGGTTCTCTTTATAATCTTAATGATAATAAACCTTTCAGTTTAGTTGATATGATGAAACCATATAACTATTTATATGATGTTATTCATGATAGATTAAATAAATTAATTGCTAGAAACTGGGGTACTTTAGTTAGCTTTGATTTCTCTAAGAAACCTAAGAATTGGGGAATGGATAAATGGATGTATTTTGCTAAGACTTTAGGATTATATGTTCAAGATTCTTTTAATGAAGGTAATGTAGGTGCTGCTACAGGAAAACTTGCAGGAGCTATGAATAATGCTTCAAATGGAGTTATATCTGCAAGTGATGCTAATCAGATACAATCTTATGTAGAATTACTTACTTTTATTAAAAATGAAATGTCAGAAGTAGCAGGTATTTCTCCTCAAAGAGAAGGTCAAGTTAGTAATAGAGAAACTGTGGGTGGAGTTGAAAGAGCAACATTACAATCTGCACATATTACTGAATGGTTATTTGTTACACATGAAAACTTAAAGAAAAGAGTTCTTGAAGCTTTTATTGAAACAGCTAAAATAGCTATGAAAGGTAATAAGAAGAAATTCCAATATATATTACCTGATGGTGCTTTAAAGATGTTAGAAATAGATGGTGATGAATTTGCTGAATGTGATTATGGTTTAGTTGTAGATAATAGTGAAGCTTCTCAAAAGTTAAATCAACAGATAGAAACATTAGCACAAGCAGCTTTACAGAATCAGACATTATCATTCTCTACTATTATGCAGTTATATGGTACTGCTTCTCTTGCTGAAAAGATTAATATGGTTAAGAAAGATGAAGATGCTAAAGCACAACAGATTCAGCAATCTCAACAACAAGAAGCTCAACAGGCTCAAGCAACTTTACAACAGAAAGCTGAGAGTGAACAACTTCAAAGAGAGCAGGAATATAAGATGAATCAAGAGAATAATGAGACTAAGATATTAGTTGCTCAGATTAATGCAGCTTCTAAAGAAACTCCTATAGAGGAACCTGATAATTCTATGGAGCAAGCTAAACTGGATGAAAATAGAAGACAGTTTGATACTAATCTTGATTTCTTAAAGGAAAAACTTGATAAAGAATTATCAATTAAAAGACAACAAATTCATAAACAAGTAAATAGTAAACAATGAAAATAATAAATCAACTTGTAGTACAGTCTGATATGCCTAATGATAATAATGTTATTTGGGTATGTGGTAATACTGCTAAATATTATAACAATGGTACTTGGACTACTTTAGGAGAATCTAATGAAGATAGAAAAGAACTAGAAGAAAAAGTAGATTCATTAGATAAAGAAATGGGAGAAGTTAAAAAAGACCTATCTATATTTGGTTCAGAACAAGGTGTAGTAGAATTAGAAATAGGAGATAGTGATGAAATTAAAGCTAATAATTTAAAGAAACTTCAATCTATTCAAACTAATGACCATACTTTCTTTACAGATATTAATTATGGATATGGTACTGCTTCTTGGCTTCCTGCTACAGGAGGTACAGCACTTATTATAACAAGTGAAGGTCATGCAGTTAAATATTTAATATCTATTGAAGGAGTAGTAAGTAAAGATGAAGAATTTACCTTAAAAGACTTTTCAACTGAATTAAATAATAAAGTAGATAAAGTTGAAGGTAAACAATTATCTAGTAATGATTATACTACAGCAGAAAAGAATAAATTGGCTAATCTGCAAAATTATACATTACCAACTGCTACTAAGAATATTTTAGGTGGAGTTAAAGCTATTACTAATATAGCAGACTTAGATGCAGATACAGCTACGATTGGTCAAGTAGCTGGAGTAGTAAATAATTTATTAGCACAATTTAGAACTAGTGGTTTAATACAAGCATAGTATGTATACAGAAGATAAAAAACTAGATGCCTTTATTTCTTCCAAGATAGCTAAATTAGAATATTCTAAAAGTGAACAAGCACCAAGAGATACTTCTTTACTATGGATATATCATAATAACATAAAAGTATATAATAAGTGTATATCTGCTTGGAGAAATATAGGTATATATGATATAGACCATATTGATTTCAGTGGTCTTAGGATAACAGATTTTAATGAACAGTTTAGAAAAGTATAAATATGTTTTTTACAAGGGAAGATATTCTAAAAATACAACAAGCTCTATTTAAAGTTAGTGTAAAAGACAGTGAGTTACCTAATGCAGAGCCTGTTACTCTTGAAGATATTATATCCATAGTACAAAAGGGTAAAAATAAGAAAATTAAAATTGTAGATTTTCTTGAACAAATATCTTTAAGAGATAAAGATATAATTAATATTAGTAATAAGTATGATGAACATTATATTTCTTTATCAGAAGCTATTAATTTAGTACCTGAATTACAAAGAAAAGAAGGTTTATTTATTACTTTTCAAGATGTAAATGGTAATTGGCAATTTTATCAATTTAAAGGAACTCTAGAAGAGTTTTCTGAAGAAGATAAATGGTTTAATTTAGATTTTGAAAAGTATTTAAAGGAAACACTTATTCCTATTGCTAATATTGAAATAGATAATTTATTTGAATAATTTTAATTAATATATAAATATGAAATTTTTAGATTCAAACGGTTTAACTTATTTTTGGAATAAAATAAAAACTTTTATTAGTGATAATTATTTATCATTAAATGGTGGTAAAATTAAAGGAATTGTGAATGTTCTTAATAAGAACGATACTACAGAGTATATAAGTATAGACTCATCTAGTATTAATAATAGTAAGTATCCTCCTCATTATCTTTTTGCAAATGGAAAAATGGTTCCTATTGGTGAACCGAATGGTGTTGCATCACTTGATTCAGAGGGCAATATTCCATTAAGGCAATTAGGTAATCTTGATACTACAGTTGCAGAAGTAGTAACTGCTCTTCCTAAAACTAATATTAAGAAGCATATTTATCTTATTAAAGTTTCTAGTGTTACACAGAATCAATATAAGGAATATCTTTATACTGGTGATACCAGTGCAGAATATGATGATTCAAAATGGGAGAAACTCGGAGACTTCCGTGCTACAATAGACCTTGCTAATTATGCTAAGAAGAGTGATGCTGTTAAAGATATTTCTTTTTCTACTTATGGTTCTACTAACACAAAAATACTTAAAATAGTAAAAGCTGATGGTACAATTGACTACGTTTCTATTCCAATAGCTAGTATAAATGGTTATGGATTTATGGATGAATCTGATAAAAGGAAGCTTGATGGAATAGCAAACAATGCCAATAATTACTCTTTGCCAACCGCAAGTTCAACCACAAAGGGTGGTATTACTCTTGGTTATTCACAGAGTGGTAAGAACTATCCAGTTATGCTTGACAGCAATGGCAAGGCATACGTTAATGTTCCATGGATTGACACAAATACCACATATAGTTTAGCTACATCTACAAATGATGGTCTTATGAAGGCTAGTGATAAAGCTAAGATTGATAGTATTGCTAATGGTGCTACCGCAGATTCTGCAATAACTACAGCAGAGATAGATACATTATTTACTTAATAATAATAAAAATTAATTAATATGAAGTTTTTAGATTTAAATGGATTAAAACATTTACTTGGAAAGATAGTAAAGTATGATAAGGGAACAACTAATGTTAGTAACATATTTAATATAACAGTAGATAATAAGACTAAAACATTGATTGTACAGTCTAAAGCTAGCGAAGTAGCACATTCATATATAACATTTCCAAACGCTAATACTATGTATTTTGTAGGTGGTGATATTAGTCTTGCTATGGAAGCTAATAAAATGGGTTTACACTTAACAAAACATCCTTTATTAGAAAAAATATATCCTGAAGAAGCCAAGACACTTAAAGATTCTGATTTATTTTTAACTATAGCAGATATTTTATCTACACTTAAAGAGAAAGGAATTATGGAATGAGAAAGAGTACTGGTAGAGCAAAACCAGTAACTCCTAAAGCAGGAGTTACTAAAACCTCAAGAAGATATGCTTGTGGTGGTAAACTTAAGAAAAAGAAGTAATGGATAAATTACTTTATAAAATAACAGTAATAGTATTAAAGATACTTCCAATGCTATTAGCTTTTATTACATTATTAAATTCTATATTATCTTACTTTAATATAGACTTAGTAATACTAAGTTATATAGGAGGAGTATCTTTAATTCCTATGCTGTTTATTTACATAGCTTCTTATACTTTTAAATTCTGTGAGTATCATAGAATGTTTCTACATTATATAGTAGTTACTTGGATTATAAATATAATAGATTTATACATAGGAATACCTATTAATGATTTAGAGTATCTATGCCTACAAATGATAATAGCAGGAATAAGTTTATTTTTAATACTATACTTTTATTTAAAAAGAAAATAATATGAAACGTTATATAAGTAAAAGTCAATGTAAACTATGTATTTTATCATTAAAATATGTACCTATAATATGTGTGTTATTAATGTTATTACATATTATATTTTCATTATTGGGATTTAATTTATGTATAAGTGAAATGTCAATACTTACTTTATGTAGTATAATGGTACTAGTTTGGACACATTGCTTTAAATTTTGTTTAATACATAAACTTTATACTATTTATGTACTAGTAGGATTATGGCTTATGTCTATTCATAGATTTATAGGCTTAGGATATTTACTGGGATTCTTTAGAATAAGTATGTTATATTTAGGTTTTATATTATTAATAGTTACAAGTATTAAATTAAGAATTACATATGTTGAAGGAATTAAGAGACTTATTGATGAAAATAGTAAATGATATAGATTCAGGTAATTCTAACATTGATGAATCTCAAACTGTTGAAATTGCTAGTGCTATAGGTGAATTAGTATCTAGATATAATAAACCTAAAATACCTAATAAACTTACTAGATTAGAAGCTTGTAGACATTTAAGAGTAAGTGAAACTAAATTTAATATGCTTAGAAGAAAAGGTTTAATTAGTGAAGGTACTAAGAAAGCAGGAGATGTTAGAAAATGGTCTATAGAAGAATTAGATAAATATATTAAAGAGAATGGCTAATATAACAAGGATGTTGACAAATCTGAAAAGATTTTGTTAGCATCCTTTTTCTTTATATCTTTGCAGTAGTTTAAATGTTTAACCTTTAAAATTTAATACTATGGAAATACATGATGAAAACAAAAAAGAGTATGCTTCTAAGAGTTTAGCAGGAACAGCTCTTGGTTTTGGTATTGCAGGTACAGCTTTATCTTTACTTAATGGTAATGGTTTAGGTAATTTATTTGGTACTAAGAGTACAGTATCTATGCCAGAGAATGTTAATATCAATGGTGGTATTAGTACTAATGATGGACCTACAGTCTATGATGCTATTACTAAGGAATGGCAAGATGATTTAAATCTTACCAATGAAATGTGGGCATTAAAGTTAAATACTATGGAGAATGCTAAGAATGCTAGAGAAATTGATGTAGCTGAGAAATTCAGTTCTTATAAGAGACAGATAGAAGCTGATTTTAGACTCTACAAAGGTTATAGAGACAGTGATGATAATATCTTAGCTAAGTTAAATGAAGCTGCATTTGGTTTGTATAAGTATAATAGAGATTCTAAAGATGCAGTAGAAAAGAGAATTTCTGATATAGAAACTAAGTTAGCAGTTAATGCAGAAGCTGATAAGTGGAGAGATAAAGTATTATCTATGCAGATTAATGGTGTTAATGCTAATGCTGAGAATCTTGTAGCTCTTGAAAGAGAAAGAAGACAATGTGCAGATAATAAGATTGTAAACTATGTAAATAGTACATTCTATCCTGTATCTATTGCAGATGTTACTACAGGTACTACTACAACTAAGGCTAGTACTTATAACCCATTATGTGGTTGTACCTGCATCAGATAAATATAAATAAGTAGGTAGTTTATACTACCTACTTTTAATCTTTAAAATAATTAATTATGAGTCCAGTAAATCAATTTATATTAGGTAGTAATCCTTATCTTGATGATTTAGATACACAGATAGCTAAATCTAAAGAGTATCAACAAAGATTAATGCAGTTAAAGCAAAATGAAGGTACTCCTTTATGGGATAAGATAGATTCTGAAATTAATACTCTTACTCCTATACAGCAGAGTAAGATGTTACAGAATAAAGATTATGCAGAAGTAAATACTAAATTACAAGGTTTAGTATGGAATGAATTAGTTAAACTTGTAAAGTTTAAAGTAGAAACTAATAATAAGGAATTACTCGGCAAGCAACTAGAGTTAATAGGGAAATTAAAAGCTAAGATAGTTGAAGAGGACACTAGAGAATTAGATTTATTTAATGAGTTTAAAGAATATAGTAAAACTCATCCTAATGCAACATATAATGAATTTTTAAAGAGTAAGTAATATGAAAAAAGAAAAGATTATAACTATATTAAAACAGTATATTAATACTCAATTAGATACAATCAATACTCCTATAATAAGCTTCTTTAAACCTGTAATAAAAAGAATAGTAGATAACAATATAAATAAAGTAAACAGTTTCTTAGATTTAATTAAAGATGATAATGATGAAATAGATGTAATAGGTTTATTAGAAGAAATGACTACTAGCTTAATGGATAGTAATGAGTTTGACTATAGCATATTCCATATAGGTAATGGTAAAGTTACTATGTCTTTATTCAATCAGAAAATAACACTTACTACCAGTGATATTGATTTACTGAAATCAATGTTTAATAATTAATACTATGGAAAAACTACTTGATATACTATATAGAAGAGGTCTTATTTCTGCATCAGATAAAGAGGATTTAATGAGAGAGGCTAATATTGAAGAACCTGTTTCTCCTTATAGGACCAAAGTTATTGATAAAGTAAAATCTATGTATCATTATAATGATGGTAGAAAATATGAGGGTGAAAAATATGATTTAGCTACAGCTAAAGACATATATAATAAGTATAAAAGTTCTATAGATACTAAGTATACTTGTGATGATGTTTATGTAGCAATTAATGCACAATATCATGATTATTCTACACTATTTCATAAGTGGTTTAATGATATAGATGATAAGATAATTAAATCAGCTATGGTATTCTGGTTTATGGATGAAGATTATACTGGAAATAAAGTAAAGGATTATTTTAAACTTTAATAACTAAATCTCTTATGTTCTTGCATAAGAGATTTTTTTATTATATCTTTGCATACTAAAAAGTTTAAAGTATGAAAAAGATTTTATTTTTATTATTTATGACTTTACTATTAGGCTCCTGTAAGGTAAAGGAGAAAATAGTAGAAGTTCCTATACCTCAGATAAAAACTGAAATTAAATATATAGATAAGGTTAAGTATGATTCTATTTATTTAAAGGATAGCGTTTATATTATACAGAAAGGAGATACTGTATACAATAATAAAGTAGCTTACAGATATAAATATAAGTACTTGAAAGATACTATAACTATTAATAAAGCTGATACTATAACTAGATTACAGAAAATAACAGAAATTAAAGTAAAGAATCAATTAAATGTAGTACAGAAAGTATTAATGTATATAGGTTTATTCTCTTTATTAATGTTCATAATTATTATATATAAGCATTTTAAGAAATGATAGACTTACTTATTAATGGGGGAATAGCCATTGTTACTAGTATAATTACTTGGACATTAGCTAGAAGGAAATATAATGTAGAAGTAGATGGTAATGAGTTAAATAATATACAAAAACAATTAGACATATATAAAGAGATAGTTGAAGATACTAGAAAGCAATTAAATCTTATCATAGAGTTAAGAGAACAAGATAGAACTACTATACATAAATTGCAGGCTACAGTAGATTCTTTATATCCTTTAGCTTGTCAAATTAAGATATGTGATAAGAGGTCTAGATTAACAGAAAAGCAACTTAATAAATTATCAGAAAATGGAGATAGTAATAAAAAGGATTAAACTATAATATGGAAAGAGATATTAAAGGCAAATTTATTATAGGAAAAGTAGAAACTCAAGAAGAAAAATTAAAACGATGTACTGCTATAAAAGAAGCTTGGAAAACTAGAAAAGATAAACAATAAAATTAATAAAATTAAAAAGGAATAAATAATGAATTTATATATTAAAAGAATAACTAAGAATCCTTATTGTGTAGGACATTTATACATTAATGATAAATACTTTTGTGATACATTAGAACCTCCTTATTTTGGTACCACTCAGAATACTCCTATACAGGAAATAAAGAATACTAAGAAAGGTAATACTGCTATTCCAATAGGTACTTATAATATAAGTTTAGATTATCAATCACCTAAATTTAAGAATAGAAGTTGGGCTAAATTCTGTGATGGATATTTACCTACTATTATGAATGTTCCTGCATTTAACAGAATCTTAATACATGTAGGTAATATAGCTTCTCAATATGGTAAATCAGATACTATGGGTTGCATTTTAGTTGGCATAAATAAGATTAAAGGTCAAGTTGTTAATAGTACTGATACATTCAAGAAACTATACTCTCTCCTTACAGGAGCTAAAAATAAAAAGGAAAAAATTACCTTAAAAATAGAATAATAATTAAAATTATATAGAACTTA
>ERZ1034847.128-NODE-128-length-42116-cov-61.241982_pt1 | contig 42116 bp, 40 predicted proteins | sample MGYA00520633_ERZ1034847 | MGnify/ENA primary metagenome ERZ1034847 (study PRJEB33766, sample SAMN09781732) | gut metagenome | biome: gut microbiome | host: Homo sapiens | place: Madagascar | study: EMG produced TPA metagenomics assembly of the PRJNA485056 data... | reverse complement strand
TTTTAGCTTTTCTCAAGCTGATAAGCATAAACAATAGCTCTCTTGCGACAGCTCATCCAGTATACTAAACTTAAGATAAACTGTCAACTATTTGCCGTAAGTTTTTAAGTGTGGCTTGTACCCTTCACGGGGTGTAGTAGAGAATATGACTAAGGAGCTTGTAGAAAAAGGTACATGGGAGGCGTAAAAAGGGCGATTGGAGGCTGAAATTTAGATATGCAAAAAAGAGAAGGAAACCCTTCTCTTTGTCTTATAATTCTTGTTTATAAGCTTCTGCTTCCGCTTCTGTACAAAGAACAAAGTGGCCAGGTGTAATTTCACGCATTTCACGTGGTCGGCCATCTAGTTCTGCACTTGGATCGTATTCTTCATGGATACGATTTCTTTCAGATTCTGGGTCTGGTTCTGGAATTGCAGTCAATAAGCTCTTAGTATATGGGTGAATTGGATGATTATAGACATCATCAGATGTTCCAATTTCAAGCATTTTACCCCAGTGCATAACCCCAATACGATCTGAGATGTATTTAACCATTGACAAATCGTGAGCGATAAAGAGATATGTTAACCCCTGTTCTCTTTGAAGTTTTTGCATAAGGTTAACAACTTGAGCTTGGATTGACACGTCAAGGGCTGAAATTGGTTCATCGGCAATGATGAACTTTGGTTCAACAGCAAGAGCACGAGCGATACCAATACGCTGACGTTGTCCACCTGAAAATTCATGTGGATAGCGTGTTGAATGGTCTTTGTTAAGTCCAACTAAAGCAAGTAAATCTTGAACTTTTTGGTCACGTTCTTCTTTACTGTTAACTAATTTATGGATGTCAAGTCCTTCCGCAACAATGTCACGAATTTTCATACGACCATTAAGACTAGCTTGTGGGTCTTGGAAAATCATTTGAGCATTTTTACGGAATTCGTGCAATTCTTTCCCTTTAAGGTGAGAGATAGTTTCGCCATCAAAATCAATTTCACCTTTATTAATGTCGTACAATTTCAAAATAGCACGACCAACGGTTGTCTTACCAGAACCTGATTCTCCAACAAGACCGAAAACTTCACCTTCGTAAATATCAAAACTGATATTATCAATAGCTTTTACTTCGTTCTTCTTACCTTCGTTAAAAGTCAATGATACATTTTTAAGTTCAACAAGCTTTTTTCTATTTTCAGTCATCAAACTTTTCTCCCTTCAAGCTCTTTCCATTTTGCCCAACGTTTTTGAATTGGTAATGGTGGTGTTACTTTAGGTGCACGTTCATCTAACAACCATGTAGCTGCAAAATGCGTATCACTAACTTTAAACATTGGTGGTTCTTCTTCGTAATCAATATCTAAAGCAAACTCATTACGTGGTGCAAAAGCATCACCTTTTGGTGGATTAAGGAGATCTGGCGGCGTCCCTGGGATAGATTGAAGGCTTCCTGCTTCAGTATTAGTTGTTGGCATTGAATTCAAAAGCCCCCAAGTATATGGATGTTGTGGGTTGTAGAATACTTCATCTACTGTTCCATATTCAATAATCTTACCGGCATACATAACAGCAACACGATCAGCCATACCCGCAACAACACCAAGGTCATGTGTGATAAAGACGATTGATGAACTACGTTCTTTTTGAATTTGTTTCATCAAATTCAAAATTTGTGCTTGAATGGTTACGTCCAAGGCTGTTGTAGGTTCATCAGCAATCAAAACATCTGGGTTTGCCGCCAAGGCAATCGCAATAACAGCACGTTGACGCATACCACCTGACCATTGGTGCGGATAATCATTAATATGTTCTTCTGCATTTGGAATACCGACATTTTTCATAAGCTCCAAAGCACGTTTTAAAGCTTCTTGTTTAGAAACTTTTTCATGAATCATAATTGGTTCAGCAATTTGTTGGCCAATTTTCATTGTTGGATCAAGGCTTGTCATAGGGTCTTGGAAAATCATTGCAATTTCATTTCCACGAACCTTAATCCATTCGTCTTCTTTTAATTCTGTTAATTTTTTACCTTTAAAATCGATGTCTCCTGTAACTTCTGCATTTGAAGCTGATAAGCCCATCAACGTTTTTGTTGTTACAGATTTACCTGAACCTGACTCGCCAACAATGGCAAGTGTTTCACCTTCTTTCAAGTCAAAGCTGACATCACGAATAGCTTTAATTTCCCCAGCATAGGTATGGAAATCTACACGGAGGTTTTTAACTTGTAAAATTGTTTCTTCAGTCATAGTTTTTCCTCCTAACGATCGCCAGATTTTGGATCGAATGCATCACGAAGTCCATCACCTAATAAGATGAAGGCAAGTGAGATCAATACCAAAGCAAGGGCTGGTAAAATAACTTGATAAGGGTAATATTGTAAATATTCTTGGGCATCAGTAATCAATGAACCAAGTGATGCTGTAGGTGGTTTCACCCCAAGGTTGATAGCTGAAAGAACAGCTTCGTACATGATGGCACTTGGAACTGTCATCATGATTTGAACAATAATAATCCCTGAAATGTTTGGAAGAATATGTTTAAAAGCAATTTTTGGCGCACTTTCACCCAATGAACGAGCTGCAAGAACAAACTCTTGTTCACGATAAGAAAGTGTTAAGTTACGAACTTGACGAGCCATTGAAGTCCAACCGACAATAGCAATTGAAATGATGATTGATGTGACACCATTACCTAGCAAAAGCCCTAGCATTGTTACAATAACCAAGTTAGGAATTGATGAAATAACTTCAATGATACGTTGCATAATCATATCGATTTTACCGCCGACATAACCTGAAATCAAACCGTATGTTACACCAATCAAAAGGTCAATCAAAGTAGCTACGATTGCGATAAGAAGGGAAATACGAACACCAACAATAATACGTTTGGCAATACTACGTCCCAAATTATCAGTACCTAAAATGAATTTTGTTCCTTCTGGTACACCTTGGTCAGCATAAACATCTGTTGCTTCTGTACTCCCAGAATAAGTAATTGTCCCATTCCAGAATGGAAGATTATCGCTAATTTTGGGTGGAAGGTTACGATATGTTGTAACTTCTTTTGTGTTAAATGCATTAGCTTCATCACGCGGAACTAACACGACTGAAATCATTGAAAAGACAATCAAGATAGCCAAGAACCACATTGAAACGACAGCTAATTTATTTTTTTTCAAACGACGCCAAGCATCTTGCATGAAAGAAAGAGCAGGCTTTTCGATTTTTTCTTGTGAGCTGGCTGAACCAACACCAACAAGTTTAAATTCTCTATTTTTTTCTGCCATGTTATTCTCCTTACTGCAAGCGTACACGAGGGTCAACGATACTTGTTGCAATATCTGTTACCAAAATGGCAACCATCAACATCATTGCATATACAATAGTTGTCCCCATGATTACTGGGTAGTCTTTAGCTGGAATAGATGTGACAAATTGTTGACCAATTCCTGGAATTGAAAAAATTTGTTCAATCAATGCTGAACCTGTCAAAAGGTTTGCTGCCATAGGTCCAACCAAAGTTAATACTGGAATCATTGAGTTACGATAAGCGTGCTTACGAGTTACTTGACGTTTAGTCAACCCTTTAGCAGTTGCTAATTGGATATAATCTGAACTCAATGTTTCAATCATTTGTCCACGGAAGAAACGTGTAACTTGAGCAAAGACTGGGATTGCCAAGGCAATAGATGGCATAATGGTTTGTTCAAATGAACCCCATCCTGCAAGTGGGAACAAGCTCCATTTGAAACCAAGAGTAACCAATAAGAAAAGACCGATAATAAATGATGGTACTGAAATACCAAGTGTAGAAATAACACTAAGTACACCATCAATCCAGTTATTTTTGTTACGTGCTGAAGCCGCACCAACAACAATACCTGAAAGAAATCCAACAATTAAAGCTTGAACACCCAATTGAATCGATACACCCAAACGTTGAGAAATCAAACGTCCAACAGGTTGGTTAATAGATTGGTAACTTGTACCGAAATCACCATGAAGAATATTCCATAGGTAAGTAAGGTATTGTTGCCAAACTGGTTTATCCAAACCATATTGTTTGTTCATTAAAGCAATCATCTCATCAGTTAATTTTGGGTTATTGTAAGGTGTCCCAGGCATAACTTGCATGAGGAAAAACGACAGGGTAACAACTACCCAGAGTGTTACAAGAAGAATAGCAACACGTTTAAGAATGTATTTTACCATAATATTTCCTTCTTTGTATTTGCTTTTGTTGGCAGGGGAAAAGTTTTACCTATCAACAAAAGCAAGAATTGGCCGCAACCAATTCTTGCCCATTATTCATACTTATTAAAGATTATTTGTCTTTATAGGCATATGTAAAGTCAACTTGCAAACCAGTTGAGTTACGAACAAGACCTTTGATTGATGGATTTTGAAGTGCTTTTGTGTTACGGAAGTAAAGTGGGTTATAGTGTGCATTATCATGAAGTGCTTTTTCAGCAGCTTTATAATCATCTGCAGCAGCTACTGGATCCAAAGCATCTGTAGTCAATGCTTTTTGGTAGGCTGCATCATATGTCGCATCACTAAACTTACCGTAGTTGTAAGCTGAATCTGATGTAAACAATCCATAGAATGTAGATCCTTCTGGATAGTCACCACCCCAAAGTGATAGAACAACATCAAAGTTTTGTGTTTTAGAATCTTGCAATCGTTGTTTGAATGTTACGAATTTTTCTTCTACTTTTAATCCTGGAAGAACATCTTCCCATGTTTGTTTGATGTAGTCTACTGATGCTTTGGCAACTGGTGTGTCAGAATCAGCTGTAATTGTCAATTTAACTGATTTTTCACCGATTTCAGCAAGACCTTCTTTGAAAAGTTTTGCTGCTTGTTTTGCATCATAAGTGTAATCTTGTGATACGTATTTAGATAAATCAGTACCATCTTCTAAGGTTTCTAGTCCTGTTGGAACAAGAGCAGTTGCTGCTTTTGAACCTGTATCAATAGCTGCTTTAACAACACCTTCACGATTTGTTGCAAGGTTAAGTGCTTGACGAATCTTAGTATTAGCTAAAGCTTTAACAGAACCTGTTTCGTTGTAAACGAGGTATGCAGATGTTGCTTCTGGTGCATCCACAACATCTTTGTTGCTTTTATTTGCTTTATAAATTGCTTCTGTACCAGAGATGTTTGCTGTATCAAGCTCACCATCTTTGTACATTTGCACGGCAGTATCAGGTTTTTTAACAGCTTGGACGTTAACTTTTTTCAATTTAACGTTTTTAGCGTCCCAATAGTATTTATTTTTCACAAGTGTGAATGAACCATTAGAACCATTCCAATTTTTAACTGTATAGGGACCTGAGTAAAGTGCTTTTTCAGAAGTTGTAGCGTAGTCACTTCCTGCTTTTTCCACAAAGGCTTTGTTTTGAGGAACGAAGTTAGCAAATGTCAAAAGGCTCATAAACTGTGGAGATGGGCTAGATAATATAAAGATTACTTTATTACCGTCTGCTTTAACTCCCAATTCATCAACGCTCTTAGTACCATTGATAACTTCTGCAGCATTTAAAACATGCGCATCTGATGCAAGGTAAGCATACTCTGAAGCAGTTGCTGGATCAACAATACGTTGCCATGTATAAACAAAGTCATCTGCCGTTAAATCACTACCGTCAGACCATTTAAGTCCATCACGTAATGTGGCAATATATGTTAAACCATCTTCAGATACTTCTACTTTCTCAGCCAAATCAGGTTTTAATTCGCCATCTTCGTTACGACGAAGTAAGTTACTACCTGAGTTACCGATAGCAATTGAAGAATAACTATCTGTAACTTTCGAAATGTCCAAAGTGCTAATTTCAGTCGGAGTGTACCAATTAATCTCATCAGTTTTTGAAGAAGTTGATGAGCTTTTACCTCCACAAGCTGCCAAAACAGCTGTTGAGACTAGGGCTACAGCCCCAAGACCGACGCGTTTCCATGTTTTACCATTTAGTGACATGTGACGCCCTCCTAGTTGTTCTCTCTAAATTATATTATTTGACAAATAAAATTATAGCATAAAGTTTCCTTAAAGAAAATAGTTTTTCTGAAGAGAATAGTTTTTTCTGAATTTTTTGTCAGGTTTTCTGACACACTGAAAGTAAGCGATTAATATGATATAATCATATTATCTAATTTTTTTAACAAAGGATAGAACAATGAAGAAAGTTTTTGCTGTTTTGGCCCTACTCTTGGCATTTATTGGAAACAAAGTTGCTGCTGATGATACCTTTGATGTAGCAGCTAAACACGCTATCGCTGTTGAAGCTTCTACTGGTAAAGTATTATATGAAAAAGATGCAACTACACCTGATGGTATTGCTTCAATGACAAAAATATTAACGGTTTACTTAACTTACAAAGAAATCGACAAAGGGAATCTAAGTTGGGATACTAAAGTTCCTATATCTGATTATGCTTATGATTTAACAGCTAATTCGGATGCTAGTAACGTTCCTATGGAAGCACGTGAATATACTGTAGAACAATTAGTTAATGCTGCCATGGTAGCTAGTGCTAATAGTGCTGCAATTGCCCTTGCAGAGCAAATTGGTGGTACCGAAAGTAAGTTTGTTGATATGATGCAAGCTCAACTCCAAGAATGGGGAATCAATGATGCTAAATTATTTAATGCTTCTGGTCTTAACAATAGTTACCTAGGTGATAACATTTACCCAGGTTCTAGTTCAACTGATGAAAATACTCTAAGTGCTCGTGATGTTGCCATCATTGCCCAACACTTAATCACTGAATACCCAGATGTTCTTAAAATTAGTAACCAAGCAACTGCTGACTTTGATGGTTCTACAATGAACACTTACAACTACATGCTCAAAGGAATGCCTTACGAACGTGATGGTATTGATGGTCTAAAAACTGGTACAACTGAACTTGCTGGTGCTTCATTTGTTGCGACTTCTACAGAAAACGGCATGCGCATTATCTCCGTTGTCATGAATGCCGATGGATGGCAAGAAAATGAATTTGCTCGTTTTGAAGCTACTAATGCACTTCTTGATTACGTTAAATCAAATTACGAAATGACAACTCTTGTTGATGCTGGCGAATCAACTAAAAGCAGCAAAGCAAAAGTTATCGACGGTAAAGAAAAGACTGTACCTGCAGTTGCTTCTCAAGAATTAAAAGTGGTTCATCGTATTGGAACTGATGCTTCTGTAAAATTTTCTACAATAGCCAAAGGATATGAAGCTACTATTAATAAAGGCGACAAGGTTGGTTCTTTCATCTATGACGATAAACAAATCGTTGGAACTGGCTATCTAGACTCTAAACCAAGCGTACCAGCACTTGCTAAGAAAGAGGTTAAAAAAAGCATTTTTCTTAAAGTCTGGTGGAACCACTTTGTCACTTTTGTTAATGAAAAACTTTAATTTTCATATATAAAAGAGGCAAGCCTTTGGCTTGTCTCTTTTAGTCTATTACCCAACAGAACCTTCCATTTCATAACTAATCAATCGATTAAGTTCAACGGCGTATTCCATTGGTAATTCTTTTGTGAATGGTTCAACAAATCCCATAACAATCATCTCTGTTGCTTCTTGTTCTGAAAGCCCTCGGCTCATAAGATAATAAAGTTGTTCTTCTGAGATTTTTGAAACTTTAGCTTCATGCTCAAGTGCAACTTGTGAATTGTGAATTTCGTTGAAAGGAATGGTATCTGAACGTGAAATATCATCCATGATAATGGTATCACATTCAATATGACTAACTGATTTTTTAGATTCCTTATTGAAAGTCACTTGACCACGATAGTCAACTTTTCCGCCACCTTTGGCAATGGATTTTGAAACAATCGAAGATGAGGTGTGTGGTGCATTGTGAATCATTTTTGCACCTGTGTCTTGGCGTTGACCTTTATTAGCAAAAGCAATTGACAACATTGTGCCACGCGCACCTTCGCCGTCAAGGTAAACAGATGGGTATTTCATGGTTGTTTTCGCACCAAGGTTACCGTCAATCCATTCAACAGTTGCATTTTTCTTGGCTGTGGCACGTTTTGTTACCAAGTTATACACGTTGTCTGACCAGTTTTGAATCGTTGAATAACGCATATAACTGCCTTCAAGTGCAAAAATTTCAACGATAGCAGCATGCAGACTTGCTGATGAATAATTTGGTGCGGTACATCCTTCGACATAATGAACGCTTGCCCCCTCATCAACGATAATCAATGTTCGTTCGAATTGCCCTGTTGCTTCATTGTTAATACGGAAATAAGTTTGCAAAGGAATATCGACCTTAACCCCTTTTGGCACGTAGATGAATGTTCCACCTGACCAAAACGCTGAATTCAAAGCTGCTAATTTATTGTCCGTTGGCGGAACTAGCTTAGCAAAATATTTTTTAAAGAGGTCAGGATACTCTTTCAAAGCAGAATCCGTATCTGTGAAAATGATTCCTAACTTATCGTACTCATCTTTCATGTTATGATAAACGACTTCTGATTCGTACTGAGCTGACGCTCCTGCAAGGTAGGCACGTTCGGCTTCAGGAATTCCGATACGTTCAAACGTTTCTTTAATTTTATCTGGAACATCATCCCATGAACGTGCTGGTCTGTCAGAAGCTTTTTGATAATAATTAATCTCATCAAAATTAATGTCCGACAAATCAGGTCCCCAATCTTGCATTGGCATTTTATTAAAAATTTCCAATGATTTCAAGCGGAACTCAAGCATCCATTCTGGTTCGTCTTTTTCTGCTGACATTTCACGAACAACAGCTTCGCTGATTCCTTTTCCTGTTGAAAAAATAGGTGTTACATCGTCATGAAAGCCAAATTGATAATCACCGATATCAATTGGCTTTGGAGTTACTTTTTCATTTTTTTCAGGCATCTAGTTACCTTTCTAATCCTTACTATCGTTTTCAATAGCTTTTTTCAGAGCATTCCAAGCAAGTGTTGAACACTTGATTCGCTGCGGAAATTTTGAAACCCCTGCTAAAAAACTAGCTTCGCCTAGTCTTTTTTGAGCATCATCTTTTTCACCTTGAACCATTTTAGAAAAAATCTCAGCCAGTTCAAGTGCTTCTTCTTTTGTTTTACCGATAACGGCATCTGTCATCATGCTTGATGAAGCTGTCGAAATGTTACAACCATCACCTGCAAAGGCGATATCCGAAATACGATCACCGTCAAACTTCACTGATAAAGAAATCACATCGCCACAAGTTGGATTGTTAAGATTGACTTGGTCAACATCTTCTAATTTTCCATGGTGATGTGGATTTTTGGAGTGGTCAGAAACTACCGCCATATAAAGACTATCTAATCTAGAAAGTGCCATTGAAAAACTCCTTTGTTTTAAGAATTGCTTCTACCAGTTTATCACAATCTTCTTTCGTATTATAGATATAAAAACTTGCGCGCACTGCTGAATGAATACCAAGATAAGTAATCAATGGTTGTGCACAATGGTGTCCTGCACGCACAGCGACACCTTCATAATCTAGTGCCGTTGCCACATCGTGTGGGTGTAAGCCATCTAAGTTAAAGGCAATTACTCCCATGTGTTGACTTGGGTCTTGTGGTCCGTAAACCGTCAAACCATCAATAGCTTGCAATTTCGGAAGGACGTAATTTACTAATTCTTGTTCGTGGGCATGTACAGCGTCCATACCAATATTGGTTAAGTAGTCAATAGCTGCTCCCAAAGTAATAGCTCCCGCAATATTGGGTGTTCCTGCTTCAAACTTCCATGGTAATTCTTTCCATGTTGCCTCGTGTTCATAGACAAAATCGATCATTTCGCCACCAAATTCGACTGGTGACATTTGATTAAGCAATTCTTCTTTACCATAAAGGACACCAATACCCGTTGGTCCTAGCATTTTATGTCCCGAAAAAGCAAAGAAATCGCAGTCCAAATCTTGAACATCAATGCTCATGTAAGGTGCTGATTGCGCACCGTCAGCAACCATATATGCCCCAACTTGGTGAGCTAGCTCTGCTATTTTTTTGATAGGTTGAATTGAACCAAGGACATTTGAAACGTGAGCAACACTAACAAATTTTGTTTTGGGTGACAATTTGCTTTGCAAGTCTGTCATGTCAAGTTGTCCGTCTTTGAGGTAAGCGTAGACTAATTTTGCTCCCGTTTTACGGCAAGCTTCTTGCCATGGAATGACATTAGAATGATGTTCCATGATTGAAATGAGAACTTCATCGCCTTTTTGGAGCACTTCTTCTGCAAAACCTGCTACCCAGTTTAGTCCAGTTGTAGTGCCTCGTGTGAAAAGAATTTCTTTTGTTGACTTGGCATTAATAAATTGGCGTGCTTTTTCACGACTAGCTTCGTAAGCAGCCGTTGCACGTTCAGCCAAAGTATGAACACCACGGTGAACATTGGCATTTGTCTTATGGTAATAGTCGTTAAGTGTATCAAGAACTTGTTGTGGTTTCTGTGTTGTTGCCGCATTGTCAAGGTAAACTAATGGTTCATCATTGACAATTTGGTCAAGAATAGGAAAGTCTTGATAAATGTTATGCGCATCTAATGCTGACATTCTAACGATTCTCCAATTTATGGTCTAATACCGCAATCATTTCATCACGGACTTCTTTTACAGGAATTTCCGTAATAACAGCGCCCAAGAAACCACGAATAACCAAGCGCTCTGCTGTATCCTTATCAAGTCCACGACTCATCAAATAATACATATCTTCGGGGTCAACTTGTCCAATTGAAGCCGCATGACCTGCCGTTACATCATTTTCATCAATTAACAAAATTGGATTGGCGTCAGAACGTGCTTTATCAGAAAGCATTAAAACACGGCTTTCTTGTTGTGCATCTGCTCCTTTTGCTCCCTTGATAATATGTCCAATACCGTTAAATGTCAGTGTGCCACGTTCTAAAATAACACCATGTTGTAAAATGTGACCAATTGAATTGCAGCCATAGTTTGTCACACGTGTATCCACGCCTTGGACTTGGCGTCCTGATGATGCTGCAACAACTTTGAGATTGGCATGGCTACCATTTCCATACAAATCTGAATCGAAATCAGCGATAACATTGCCTTCATTCATGACCCCGAGTGCCCAATCGACACTAGCATCTTTACCGTGGCGAGCACGACGACTAATGTATGTTGTGACATTCTCACCCAGACGGTCAATCGCTGAAAATTTCACTTGGCTATCATCAAGCGCAATAACCTCAACGCTGATATTCGCTGTTGCTTGAGCATCACCCTCGCCAATTGTTTCAAAGCGTTCCAAATAATTAATGCGACTATTGCGCCCTGCAATGATTAAAATATGCTTGTTAAACGGCACATCACTAGCTTCATCTTGATAAAATAAGCCTTCGATTGGCTCTTCAATCTCAACATTAGCAGGAACGTAAAGAACAGCTGCGCTATTAAAATAAGCGGTATGATAAGCAGCTAACTTATCTTCCTTAAAATCATGCGCTGCTCCAAAATACTTTTCAATAATATCAGGAATTTCTTCCAAAGCTGTATAGAAATCGGTGAAAATAACACCTTTATTAATCAAATCAGTTGGTAATTGTTCTAAAACGGTTCGTGTACCGACTTGAACAAGTTTTGGATTGTCTCCAAGTGCTGTGAAATCAGGGACATTAGCAAGTGCTTGGTCCTCTGAAATCGTCCCATCACCTAAGTTCCAGCGGTGAAATTTAACACGGTTGATTTCAGGTAATGGCAATTTATCTATATTATCAAAGGCAGTCAAACGACGTTCTTGTAGCCATAAAGGTTCTGCCTTTGTTTGTGAAAAATTTAGGATAGATTCTTTCGTCATAATTTGATGTTTACTCCTTTTCATGGTCATCATACGAGTATCGTCTGCCAAAAGCAGACTTTGACATCATCAATTACACTTCTTCTTCGTATTTTAGTCCAAGTTCTTCTGCGATTTTTGCATAGCCTTCTCTTTCAAGACGGGTAGCAAGTTCAGCATCACCTGAAAGAACAACACGTCCATCCATCATAATATGCACCACATCTGGTGTAATATAGTTGAGAAGTCGTTGATAGTGAGTGATAATCATAGCTCCAAAATTATCGCCACGCATAGCGTTAACACCTTTTGAAACAATTTTAAGAGCATCGATATCAAGTCCTGAATCAATTTCGTCAAGAAGTGCAAATTTAGGTTCGAGCATTAGCAACTGAAGAATTTCATTACGTTTTTTCTCACCACCTGAGAAACCTTCGTTAAGGTAACGTTCTGCCATTTCTTCTTTCATGCCAAGAAATTCCATTTTTTCATCAAGTTTTGTGATGAAATCCATAACTGAAATTTTATCATCATCTTCTTTTCCAGCATTCATAGCTGCACGGATAAATTCAGCATTGGTGATTCCTGGGATTTCAGATGGGTATTGCATAGCAAGAAAAAGCCCTAGACGTGCACGTTCGTCAACTTCGAGTTCAAGGATATTTTCACCGTCAAGCGAAATTTCCCCTTGAGTAACCTCATAATTTGGATTTCCCATAATAGCTGCTGACAAAGTTGATTTACCAGTACCATTAGGTCCCATAATCGCAGCAATCTCACCAGTCTTAAGGGTTAGATTGACACCTTTTAAAATTTCTTTATCTTCAATAGAAACATGAAGATCTTTTATTTCAAGTACAGACATGTGTACATTCCTCCAATTAATCAAATACGACAGTAACTTTTTTCTGAAAATTACCGCAGTTCTATAAGGTTACTAATCATTATATCAAAAAAAGCCATAATAGGCTTTTCAATCACTTATTATTTTTTCGATTTTTCCATTTTAGCATGGTTGCTTGGCGATAATCGCTATTGCCGATAAATTTAAGCGTATCAAAGAGTGGTGTGCGCCCTACTCCCCAAATTTCTAGCCCTTCAATAAAGACTTCTAAAGCAAAGGCAACACCAATCATTAGAAGCACACCACCGAGGCGGCTAGAAACATTTAGCAACAAGGCGATAAGTGAAAAGAGAGTGGCAATACCATAAACCACTAAAACCGCTCCACGATGCGTGAATCCCATTGTCAAAAGGCGGTGATGCAAGTGCATCTTGTCTGCTTCCGTCGCTGGACGCCCTGACAATTTACGGCGAATAATCGCCACAGTAGTATCTAGTATTGGCACACCAAGGATGATAACAGGCGTTACCACAGTAACAGCTGTTGAATTCTTCAACCCTTGCAATGATAAAACACCAATCATAAACCCTATAAACAGGGCACCTGTATCTCCCAGATAAATAATCGCAGGGTTGTAATTATAAGGGAAGAAACCTGCAATACAAACAATCAAGAGTAAGATTGTCACCGTTAGGTAAAAATCAGTTTGCGGTAAAAAGAAATACGAAACCAAAGCCATTGTAACAAGGCTAATGATTGATACGCCACTAACCAAACCATCTAAACCGTCAATCAAATTCATTGCATTGGTAATCGAAATAATCCAAAAGACGGTTAAAAAGAAAGTAATCACTGAATTAAATTCGAGCAAGGGACCGCCAAATGGTATTTTAAAACTATCAAAGCGGAAATCTGTAAATGCCCAGACAACAACAGCTCCAAGAATAATGCCTGCCATTTTTGTCTTAGGTTTCAATTCGTAAATATCATCAATAAAACCAGTCGTTGTGATAATTAATCCACCAATAACAACTGGCAAAATATAATCAAAATAAGACGTTGTCCATATCGACTCTTTCAAAACCCTTGGCATTAGAATTAAGGCTGAAATTAAGAAAGAGATAAAAATCGCTAATCCACCACTACTTGGCATAGGTACTCCGTTGACACGTCTAGCATTTGGATTATCAACAGCACCAACACGAAATGCAATAAAACGAACAATCGGTGTCAAAAATAATGACAGTAAGAAAGCGCCGATTAAAACAAGAACATATTCAATTGTAAAGGGTGCCATATTATACCAACTCAATCATTTTTAATTTTGCAACAGAGTCATCTGCTAACATTTCAACACCGTGCTCTTGCAAATAAGCACGCGTTTTTGTACCTGCGCTAGCATATTCCAATAAACGAGCATACATCAAATTCGCATAGTAAGACGGATGATTTTGCAAATCAAGTAAAATGGTCATGTGGTAAAGACCACCATCTTTGTAGAGTTCTGATGCTTCAACCGGAAAATCAATTGCTTTAGCAAAAGCTACGACAGCTTCAAGTGTTGGAAAATCAAGGACATAATGAACATAATCAGATGGATTACTATCCTCTTCTGTTGGCTCTGCTTGAGCTTGTTCTGTGAGAACTTCCTCAACAGCACCTTCCATCATTTCTTCGATTTTTCCTAATTTTTCATGTGCCTCAGTATCACCTTTAGAAAGCATTGTTTGTTCCAATGTTTTGAAAAATTCCTCAGGTGACATGTTTGACACGTCGTCGAATGCAGCTAAATCTTCAAAGTTAATTTCTTTATTAATTTCAGATTTTGTAACAAAGACATCAATACGGTCTTTTCTTGGTGTCACACGGAAACTAAGCATTCCGCTATCTTTGAAATTATCTGGTAAATCTAATTCATCCATTACTGAGTAGAAGAATTCTTCTGTCTTTTCTTGTGGAATCAAAAAGTCTTTCAACTCCATGCCACGTTCTTCTAAATCTTCCATACTAATCGTTATTTTTAGCGTTGTCTCGCTAATCTGTTTCATTTCCATACTAATTACCTCGCACGAGTAGTCATTTTATTATACAGGAAAAGTCGGACTTTTTCAATTTTTACGCTATAAAAGCAGCCCTTGAGAGGCTGCTTAGTTATTAAAAGATAGCTTTCAAGATACTATAAACAATAAGAATCGAACCTAAGACGATACGATATTTACCAAAAATAGTGAAATCATGTTTTTTAACATAGTCAGTCAAGAAGCGGATAACGTAAAGGCTGACAAGGAATGCTGTTACACTAGCAACCATTAAAATTAAAAATTGACTGAAACTAAGAACATTTCCATCTAAGAAGAACTTAACCGCCTTCAAACCACTATAACCAAACATTGTTGGGATAGCGAGGAAGAAAGTAAAGTCAGCGGCAACTGAACGACTTGTTCCCACAATAATTGCCCCTAGAATTGTAGCCCCTGAACGACTTGTCCCTGGAATAATACTAAGAACTTGGAAGCAACCAATCCAAAAAGCGGTTAAATAAGGCATACGAGCAAGTTCCGTAACCTGCGGTTCAACATTAGCATTACGTTTTTCAATCCAGATAAAAGCAATCCCATAAACAATCAAAGCAATAGCGATTGGAACCATGTAATTAAAATGTGCTTCAAACCAATCATCAAGCGGCAACGCAATCAAAATTGATGGAATACAAGCAATAACAACTTTTAACCATAATTGCCATGTTAATTGGACTTCACGCGCTGTTTTACCAGGTTGAAATGGGTTCAAACGTTTAAAGTAAATTACGATAACAGCCAATATTGCTCCCAATTGGATAACAATATTGAACATATCCAAAAACGCTTTGCTTTGGCTCAAACTGATAAACTCTTGAACCAAAATCAAGTGTCCTGTACTTGAAACAGGTAACCACTCTGTAATCCCCTCAACTATTCCTAAAAAGATAGCCTTTAGTAGTTCGAAAAATAACATAAGTTCTCCTTAAATTTATATCTCTTCAATTATAGCAGATTTGAAGCGTTTTTAAAACGCTCCGCCTCCACCTCCGCCTCCGCCGCCAGAGAATCCTCCCCCGCCACCTGAGTCAGAGCTACCAGAGGAAACAGAAAAATGAGCAGCCACGTTCGCATTGTGACTAGCTAAACCTAGCTGATGAGTATGCATACCAATCATAAAACCTAGTTCTTGATTGGTTAAAATAACCGATTCATTTGCAAGCTTGATAGCATTAAAATCAAGGTATTTTTGCACCCGTTTAGCATAACCAAATAAAGTAGCATAAACCAAGATACGATTCCAAACAACGACACCTTGAATATCAACTTTATCAAATTTATCAATGTCACGCATCATATTGGTAAAGCTAACCCATGCTTGCACACGTTGTTGACCCTCAGCTGTTATCGTTCCATATTCGGTAGAATAATGCATTTTTCGGTTAATGTAACACCACACGAAAATCACAATTGCTAGTAAAGTACCGTATATGAAAAAAATCCAATGCTCCTGCATAAGTGAATAAACGCCGCTTAAAGTTACTAAGAGCATTGCTACCAGTAGGAAGCGACGTGCCAACGAAATGGTACTCTTAGTTCCTTCAGATAATTTTTGACGAATAGCTGGTAACTTTTGACTCCTCACCTCTTTTTTCACTAACTTATTAATCCTATTCAATTTAGCATTGTATCGGCGATTAAAATCATTTCCTATCTTATTAAGCTTGCTTTCTAGTGTTTTACCTTTATATTGTTTTTTATACTTCTTCAGCAAAGTATCATCAAAATGGTAATCAGCAAAAAGATCATCAATAATTATTTTCTCTTTTCCACCAAATGCCATATCAATCACTTCGGCTTCATAATCCATCATCGGCATATCAAGATGACAGAACAACTCCTTATTATCAACGCTAATAACCTTACGGTCAATCAAATCAAGCAAGGTTGCTTGCATAGCTGTCTCAAAATTAAATTTTTGTGGAATTGAACTGCCTTTAGTATCCAAATGTTGCAGATCCACATCATAAATGTATTTCAATACTAAAAGTGGCGACCAATCTTCTGGTGCTTCGTAAGAACGTATTTTTCTATCAAAATGTTCATATTGTCCAGCAAGTCTGAATGCTCTGAAAAATACCACTAAAGCACCCACTATCAATACAATAACAACTGCTGGCAAGACATAAAATAACAATACCTGTAAAATTTGACTTCTACGCGCAATTTTAGCCTCTTGTTTGATAATAGCTGACTTTCGATTCTTAGATGATAAGCTAACATTTTCAAAAATTGAATGGTCCCAATAAGCGTGTAGCTCCAATTTACCACTAACATCTTTAGCTGAAATCTGATAACCATTCGACATTTTGGTAACTATTGTTGAATTCAGATAACCTGTATGTGCCCACAATTGGCGATTGGAAGTGGACTTATCCGTGGTTACCGTAAAATTCACATTATGCAAGGTTTCATCCCAATCACTGATTGGTACCCAGTTTAATTCGACAACATCTGAATACGGAAACAACAATTGCGATAGTTTCCAGTGTAGCTTAACAGTTACAATGTCCCCACTGGAACCAGGATTGTAGATTTTCACTTGATAACCATCACCAAGGTCGTTTACCTCCGATATAACCGTCCAACTAACACCGTTAACCTCAGCTGAAACTTCAGGTTGATTATTAACTGAAAAACCTTCTGGCATGTGACCGGCTTCTCCCAAAGTCACCACCTGCCCATTGTACGAGGAATCAAAGCGATAAGTAATAGTCTGATAAAAATCAGCTGTATTATCATCATGTATCGCTAAAACACCATCATAATTGCTGATACTATAGTCAACATCACTATCAGCAAAAACTGGAACTGATAATCCTAAAACAGCAGCGATTGCTAGTAAAAATATTCTTAACTTTCTCATTATCTTCTACTCCTTTCTTATATCCCTATTTTATCATAATATATTGTATAAATATTCTATTTTTGGGTCTATCGTGTTGAAATCAGACCCTATTTCCTGTAAAATAGTAAGGTACAAGAATAGACAGGAGTCTTAAATGAAAAAGTTACTTTTAAGTTGTTTTGCAGCTGTTCTTCTTCTCTTTGGAGGAATGACTAGCATACACGCTGACGAATACCTTCGTGTCGGTATGGAAGCTGCCTACGCTCCCTTTAACTGGACACAAGATGATGATTCTAATGGAGCTATTCCTATCGAAGGAACTAGCCAGTACGCTAACGGATACGATGTCCAAATAGCTAAGAAAATAGCAGATAGCTTAGGCAAGGAACTCCTCGTTGTCAAAACTACTTGGACAGGATTAATTCCAGCACTTACTTCTGGAAAGATTGACATGATTGCTGCCGGAATGAGTCCTACCGCTGAACGTAAGAAAGAAATTGCATTCTCAGATAGTTACTATACAAGCTACCCAGTTATCGTTGTTTCTAAAAAAGGTGACTTTGCACAAGCGACATCACTTAAAGATTTTGCTGGTGCAAAATTAACATCTCAACAAGGTGTCTACCTTTACAACTTGATTGGCCAAATCAAAGACGCTTCAAAAGAAACTGCCATGGGTGACTTCAACCAAATGCGTCAAGCACTTGAATCTGGTATTATTGATGGTTATGTTTCTGAACGTCCTGATGCTATCTCTGCTGAAAATGCAAATAGCGACTTCAAGATGATTTCATTTGAAGAAGGTCAAGGTTTTTCAACATCAGAATCTGATACAGCTATTGCCGTTGGGCTTCGCAAAGACGACACAGAAATGCTCGCTAAAGTCAACGCTGTTTTAGCTGGTATTTCAGAAGATGAACGTTTGGAACTCATGGATAAAATGATTGAAGAACAACCATCTGATAATTCTGAAGAAGATGAAAACAGCAACTTCTTCACTGACATGTGGACAATTTTCAAAAATAACTGGAATCAATTCTTACGTGGTGCTGGAGTGACACTCTTCATCTCAATTATTGGTACAGTTGTCGGTCTCTTTATCGGACTTCTCATCGGTGTTTATCGTACTGCTCCAAAAGCTGCCAACAAAGTATTGGATGGACTTCAAAAAGCTTTCGGTTGGGTACTCAATGTCTATATTGAAGTCTTTCGTGGTACGCCAATGATTGTACAAGCGATGGTTATTTACTATGGTACTGCTCAAGCTTTTGGAATCTCAATTGACCGTACCTTAGCCGCTGTCCTTATCGTTTCAATCAATACTGGTGCTTACATGAGCGAAATCGTCCGCGGTGGTATCTTCGCCGTTGATAAAGGTCAATTCGAAGCCGCAACAGCACTCGGATTTACCCACGGACAAACCATGCGCAAAATCGTTCTTCCACAAGTTGTCCGCAATATTTTGCCAGCAACAGGTAACGAATTTGTCATCAATATCAAAGATACTTCTGTATTGAACGTTATTTCCGTTGTCGAACTTTACTTCTCAGGTAACACCGTTGCGACACAAACTTATCAATATTTCCAAACATTTACTATTATCGCAATTATTTACTTTGTCCTCACCTTTACTGTGACACGTATCCTACGATTTATTGAACGTCGTTTCGATGCGGACACTTACACAACTGGTGCTAACCAAAACCAAACGAAAGAGGTGAAATAATGACACAAGCTATCATTGATATTAAACATTTAAAAAAATCTTACGGACAAAATGAAGTCCTCAAAGATATTTCACTTTCAGTAACTAAAGGTGAAGTTATTTCGATTATCGGTTCATCAGGTTCAGGGAAATCGACATTTCTTCGTTCTATCAACCTTTTAGAAGAACCAACAGCTGGTGAAATCCTCTTTCACGGTCAAAATGTTCTTGAAAAAGATTATAATTTGACAGAATATCGTGAAAAATTAGGCATGGTTTTCCAATCATTTAACCTTTTTGAAAATCTTAATGTTTTAGAAAATGCCATCGTTGCCCAAACAACTGTTCTCAAACGTTCACGTGACGAAGCTGAAAAAATCGCCAAAGAAAATCTTATAAAAGTCGGTATGACAGAGCAATACTGGAAAGCAAAACCAAAACAACTCTCTGGTGGTCAAAAACAACGTGTGGCTATCGCACGCGCCCTCTCTGTCAACCCTGAAGCAATGCTCTTTGACGAACCAACTTCAGCCCTTGATCCAGAAATGGTTGGAGAAGTTTTAAAAACAATGCAAGACCTTGCCAAATCTGGTTTAACAATGATTATCGTTACTCACGAAATGGAATTCGCCAAAGAAGTTTCTGACCGTGTGATTTTCATGGATAAAGGCGTTATCGCCGAAGAGGGAACACCTGAACAAATCTTTGAACATCCACAACAAGAACGTACAAAAGTTTTCTTACAACGTTTCTTAAAATAAAGTTTAAATACAAAGCTGGAGACAACAACCTTCCAGCTTTTTTAGTTTCTAAATAGTATAAAATTGCTAACATTTTTCCAAAAAATCTTTTTAATGTAATTATAAGTTTTCTAGCTTATACTAACGATAATAAAAATTAATCCGACTATTAATCACTAGAAGGAGGAAATCAAAATGGCAACTTTAAAAAGAAGTATCATCAATATCGCATTAACTCTTGTATCTTTTGCTTTTTCAAGTTGGTTTTATGAACACTATCCCATTATATTTCCTCTTATGGTGTCTCATTTACCCTTGCCTTAAATACTATTATTACACTGATTTTAACTTATTTCACGTTCATTCTAATGCACTTAGTTTATACTAAGAAGATTACAAGTTTGACAGTCGCTGTCTCTTACTTCATTTATTTTATGGTTTTGATTTACGTGATTTTGCTGAAAAATATCGGTATCCAAGGCTATTCTTTTAAACCATTATCGTTTATTTCTGACTTTGCAAGCGGCAGCCGCTTTGTTCCTATTATGAACCTTGTGATGTTTATACCGTTGGGCTTTCTTTTCCGACCTTCCAAAGAAAATTTTATCCTAGCTTTCTTTGGTTTACTGACGATTGAAACAGCCCAATACGTTTTCCACCTTGGTATTTTTGATTTAGGAGATGTCACCCTTAACCTCTTGAGCATTGGTATTGGCGCTATGCTACATCAAACCGCTTTAAGAAAATGGTTAAGTCAACATATCACACAAAAAAATAATCAAATTCTCTTAAAAAATTTAGTATAACATAAAATGCTTTACCGGTTAAGCAATTCGCGTTATACTATTTTTTGTTAACGTTAATAAATCTATCACAAGGAGGTTGGTATGGCTGAAAAAGTCGATTTAGCATCTGCTTATCGTAGATTAAAAAGTCCCAATATAAAAACACGGAAACGTGCGTTGAAAATAATTCATGATTATAAACGCTTCAAAAAAGCAAATTAATTCCTTACATTATTAATCCCTAACATTGCCAGATTAAAAGACCTAAAACATAAAAAAACCTAGTCAGGATGTAAACCACAACTAGGTTTCATTGTTATCAAACAAGTAAATTATAGAGACTTTCATTCCCATGTAAATTGATGTAGGATGAGTCAAATGCTGACAAACGATTAATTAAATCATTGTAATCATTTTTATCACCTAAAGTAATACCAATCAGAACTGCTCCTCTTCCTTTATTGGCGCGTTTAACGTACTCAAAACGCGTAATATCATCATTTGGTCCTAGAATATTATTTACAAATTCACGTAACGCACCTGGACGTTGTGGGAAATTGACTACAAAGTAGTGTTTGACACCGTCATAAATAAGTGCACGTTCTTCCATCTCTTGCATACGATTAATGTCATTGTTCCCTCCAGAAATGATGCAAACAATTGTTTTTTCCTTTGATGTCATCTTTCATCACTTCAAGTGCTGCAATTGACGCTGCTCCAGCAGGTTCTGCGATAATTCCTTGTTTAGAGTACATATCAATCAATGTTTCAGAAATCAAACCTTCGTCCACACCGACCTTAATCATGTCACTTCTCATCTGTTTTCTCCTATCAATTAAATCTTACACTCCATGTTAACACTTTATAAAATAAAGCCAAGATAATTTTCAGAAAATTTTTTCTCTTTTCAAAATATAAGCACCGTTTTCTATTATATAATAGGATAAATTGATTCTATTATAGATAAAACTATTTTCCTATAAAAACAACATATTTCTTACATAGGTATTGCTCTTTGAGGGGAGAAAAAAAGAGCCTGAAGTGTTCAGACTCTCTTTATTATGTTTTTATTCAACACTCATCAAGTATGAATAAACTGGTTGTTTACCATCATGAATTTCAACTTCAACATCTTCGTAAGTTGATTCAAGATATTCAGAAATTTCTTCTGCTAATTCTTGATTTCCTTCTTCACCAACGTAAATAGTGACGATTTCACTATCTTCGTCAATCATTTTAGCAAATGTTTCTTTCAATGTAGTTGTCATATCTGGATTTGAAACCACGATTTTACCATCAACCATACCTAGGTTGTCATCTTTGTGGATTTCAAGACCATCAATAGAAGTATCGCGAACAGCAAGTGTCACGCTACCGCTAACAACGTCAGAAAGGCTTGCTGTCATTGCTTCAACATTTTCTTCCAATGATTGTGCGGGGTTGAAAGCTAACAAGCTTGTAAATCCTTGAGGTACAGTACGTGTTTCAACAACTGCTGCTGGCACTTCAGACACTTCTGCTGCTGATTGTGCAGCCATGAAGATATTTTTGTTATTTGGCAAGATAATAACATTTTTAGCGTTAACAGCATCAATCGCTTTAACAATATCTTCTGTTGATGGGTTCATTGTTTGACCGCCAGAAATAACGTAGTCAACGCCTTGTGATTTGAAGATATCAGCTAAACCGTCACCAGCACATACTGCAACAATAGCAAAGGCTTTTTCTTCTTGGCTAATAGCTACTGCTTGGTCTTTTTCAAGAACAGCGTCGTGTTGATTACGCATGTTATCAACTTTAACTTTTTTAAGCGCACCATATTTAAGACCTTCTTGAAGAACAAGACCTGGGTCTTCAGTATGGACGTGAACTTTAGCAATTTCATCGTCATTAACAAGAATAAGTGAGTCACCTAAACCACTCAAATAGCCTTGGAACTCTTCATAGTTAAACTCTTTAACATAGGTAGGACCTTGTTTAAGTGCAACCATGATTTCAGTACAATAACCGTATTTAATGTCTTCAGTTGCAACGTGTTCAGCTACTGATTTGTGGTGTTCAGCGTTAATCATTTCAGTCATTACCGCTGGAGTTGCTTTGAAATCTTCAGAAGCGATGTACTCACCAGTCAAAGCAGCTAAAAATCCTTCATAAATAAAGACTAAACCTTGGCCACCTGAGTCGACAACGCCAACTTCTTTCAAAACAGGAAGCATTTCTGGTGTTTTAGCCAAAGCACGTTTAGCACCATCAAGTGCAGCACACATTACTTCAACAGCATCATCAGTTTCTTCAGTTTTCTTAAGAGCAGCAGTTGCCGCTCCACGAGAAACAGTTAAAATAGTACCTTCAACAGGTTTCATAACAGCTTTATAAGCTACTTCTACACCTGATTGGAAAGCATGAGCTAAATCTTGACCAGTTAACTCTTCTTTATCTTTGATTGCTTGACCAAAACCACGGAATAATTGAGATGTGATAACACCTGAATTACCACGTGCTCCCATCAAAAGACCTTTTGATAGAATTTGTCCAACTTCTCCAACAGTACTTGCAGGTTTATCTGCAACCTCTTTGGCACCATTTTCAATTGTCATTCCCATGTTTGTTCCTGTATCACCGTCTGGGACAGGGAAAACATTAAGGGAGTTTACATATTCTGCTTGATTTCCAAGACGTGTACTTGCAGCTTGAACCATTTCTTGGAATAAACTGGTTGTAATATTTGACACTAATCTTCTCCTACAACTTTAATATTTTGTACGTAAACATTCACCGTATCTGCTGAAAGGCCAAGTTGTTTTTCGAGGTTGAACTTGACACGTTCCTGAATGTTTTTTGATACCTCAGAAATTTTTACACCATATGACATTACAGTGTAAACATCGACTGAAATACCACTTTCTGTTGATTTGACAACAACACCTTTTGCGTAGTTTTCTTTACGCAGAAGCGCTTGAAAATTATCCTTAAGAGCACTTTTACTTGCCATACCAACAACACCAAAAATTTCTGTCGCGGAACCTCCAACAACAGTTGCAATAACGTCGTCAGATAACTCAATTTGGCCATCTTTTGTATTAATTTTCACAGTCATATTTACTACCTCAAAAGTTTTTATCAGTTTATTTTACCATATATTAGCCGTCTTGTAAAAAAATAATAAAAGATTACCGGCTACAAAACAAAGAAAAAAGCCTTTCGGCTTTTCATTTTATACGCGTTCTACTTTACCAGATTTAAGCGCACGAGCTGATGCCCAAACTTTTTTAGGTTTTCCATTAACAAGAATAGTAACTTTTTGAAGATTTGGTTTAACTGCACGTTTTGTTTTGTTCATTGCGTGTGAACGGTTGTTTCCTGATACAGTCTTACGACTTGTGAAATAACAAACCTTAGCCATATTTATCTGCGTCCTCCTACTTAGATTATAGGTGCTTTACACCACATACCATAAAATAATATCATATTCACCATGTTTTCGCAAGCTTTTTAGCAAATAATAAAATAATCAGCAAAAATAATTGCGAAAGCACTAACAATTTCCCAGCTTCAAACTGATTTCCGCCAGAAATTCTAAAACATTTTGTAGACAAAAATCCTGATGATTATCAGGATCTAAAATTATCTGCCGATTGCAGGAATCGAACCTACGACCTACGCGTTACGAGTGCGTTGCTCTACCGACTGAGCTAAATCGGCTAACAAGGACATTATATCACTCAGCTAAAATTTGTCAATTAAATAATAAAAATTAACACAAAAAACAAAAAAACTCCCCAAATGGGAAGTTTTTCTAAAACGACGTTTGATTAAGCTTTGTTAGCTGAACCAAATACGTCGATACGTTCTTCAACAGCTTCTGTAATAGCTTCGAAACCTGGTTTCAAGAATTTACGTGGGTCGAAGAGTTTTTTCTTATCGTATTCTTCTTCGTTTGCTTCGTATTCAGCAACAAATTTACGAGTAGCTTTAGCGAATGCAAGTTGACATTCAGTGTTAACGTTAACTTTAGCTACACCAAGTTTGATAGCTGCTTGAATTTGATCGTCAGGAATACCTGATCCACCGTGCAATACGATTGGGAATCCAGGAACAGCAGCAGTTATTTTTTCAAGGTGATCAAGGTGAAGACCTTTCCAGTTTGCTGGGTATGGACCGTGGATGTTACCGATACCTGCTGCAAGGAAGTCGATTCCTGTAGCAACCATAGCTTTAGCATCTTCGATTGGAGCAAGTTCGCCGTCACCGATGATACCGTCTTCTTCACCACCGATAGTACCAACTTCAGCTTCAACTGAGATACCTTTAGCGTGTGCTTTAGCAACAACTTCTTTAGCTTTTTCAAGGTTTTCTTCAAGTGGAAGGTGTGAACCGTCGAACATAACTGAAGTGTAACCAACTTCGATACATTCTAATGCATCTTCAAAATGACCGTGGTCAAGGTGAATAGCAACTGGTACAGTAATACCCATTGATTCTACAAGGTTTTCAATAAGTGCTTTACAAAGTTTGTAACCACCCATGTATTTTGCAGCACCCATTGAAGTTTGGATAAGGATTGGAGCTTTTTTAGCTTCTGCTGCACGTAAAATTGCTTGAGTCCATTCAAGGTTGTTTGTGTTAAATCCACCAACTGCATACCCGTTGTCACGGGCTGCTTTGACAAATTTTTCCGCTGAAACGATCGCCATTATATAGGCCTCCTATTTATTTTTTGGGATAATCCCTTTTACACGTACATTTTATCACAAATCTCATCAGATTGCTAGCGTTACTTGAAATTTGACTGATTTTCTATGAAAAACACCCACAAATGACAAAATTTACTGAAAACGAAAGCTTTATTTCATACTATTATTTTCCATTGAATAACAAAAAAAGACAAGCCCTTGCTTGTCTGCTCTGCGGAAAGAGGGACTTGAACCCTCACGATCTAAAGCGATCACAGGATCCTTAGTCCTGCGCGTCTGCCAATTCCGCCATTTCCGCTGTTCCTTAACAACACGTAAAATTATATCAACTTATCTTTTTGCTGTCAACACTATTTTTCATATTTTTTCAAGAAAGTTGAATTTTTTTCAATGTATGCTTGAGGATCAGTTTCAAAGGATTTGGCATGTCCCGCACCTTTAACGATATACAATTCTTTCTCGCCTTGTGTGGCTTGATAATTCTTGTAAACCATACTTGTTGGCACAAAAGTATCATCACTGCCATGGATGAAAAGAACTGGACGTGTGTTATTTTTTAATTGATTCACACTACTTGCTTGACCGTAAGAAAAGCCTGCACGAATTTTTGAAATGGCAGATACTTCATAAAGAATTGGGAAAGCTGGGAGATTATACATTTCTTTAGCTTGATATTTTAACTCATCCCAGACACTACTATAACCACAATCTTCAATAATATTAACAACTTGGTCAGGCAAACTTTCTTCACCAGAAGCCATCATAACCGTCGCCGCTCCCATAGAAACACCAAACAAGGTAATTTCGCTGTCTGAATTTTGTTCAACTAGCAGATCCGCCCATTTTACGACGTTTAAGCGGTCGTTCCAGCCATATCCAATGATTTGCCCTTCGCTGTCACCGTGCGACATATTATCGGGCATAAGGACATTGTAACCTAGCTCATGAAACATCCAAGCATAAGGCTTCATATCTTCCTTATCGTTTGTAAAGCCATGAACAACAATAACCGTTTTATTTGTTGCTGTTTCTGCAGGAACATACCAAGCATCTTGTTTTAAACCTTGGTTGGTCATCCAAAGCGTTTCTTTTGTCAGTTGGTCAAAACTCTGCTCATAGGCGTAGAGAGGGTTGTCTTTTGAATGACCATTATTATTAATGAATGATTTTTCTTCACGAATTTGTGCTACATGGAAAAAATAAAAACTTGCTCCGACACTTACTACAAAAAGTAAAGCAATAATTCCTAATAAAACACGACGTTTTCTAATTCTTATTTTTCTCATGCTCACTATTATACTATTTTTTTCCTAAAAATAAAAGGGGTACAGATTCATTAGAATTGTATTATCAAAAAAACACTCCAAAGCTTTTAGCTTGAAGAGTGTTAATCTGTTTTAGTGATTATTTGCTGTTTTCAATCGCTGCTGTCACAAAAGCTGTGTAAAGCTCTTCTGGACGGTTTGGACGACTTTGAAGTTCTGGGTGATATTGAGCAGCCACGAAGAATTTTTTCTCTGGCAATTCAACAACTTCCATCAAGCGGTTATCTGGTGATACACCTGAGAAAACAAAACCTGCTTCTTCAAATTGATCACGGAATTTAGTGTTAAATTCGTAACGGTGACGGTGACGACGCTGAACAACTTCTTGGTTGTTGTAAGCTTGTGCTGCACGTGAACCTGGTTTTAATTTACATGGATAAAGCCCAAGACGGAGTGTTCCCCCCATATCTTCAATGTCAATTTGGTCACGCATAATATCAATAATTGGATATTTAGTATCTGGATTAAGTTCGGCTGAATTTGCACCTTCCAAGTTCAATACGTTACGAGCAAATTCCACACAAGTCAATTGCATACCAAGACAGATTCCAAGCATTGGCACGTCTTTTTCACGCGCATAGCGGATTGCTTCAATTTTACCTTCTGTACCACGTTGGCCAAAGCCACCCGGGACGATGATACCATCAGCATCACCAAGCATTTCTTCAACATTGTCAGCTGTAAGATCGTTGGCATTAACCCATTTAAGGTCAATAGCCGTATCATTAACATAACCTGAGTGTTTAAGAGCTTCAACAACTGAAAGGTAAGCGTCTGGCAATTCAACATATTTACCAACAAGAGCAATCTTAGTTGATTTTTTAAGATTCATAATCTTATCAACCATTGCAGACCATTCTGACATATCAGCTTTTGGCACATCCAATTTCAAGTGGTCACAAACGATTTGGTCCATGTTTTGAGCTTGCATGTTAAGTGGAATTTGATAAATGTGATCCACATCAAGCGATTCAATAACAGCTTCTGGAGCAACATCACAGAATTGTGCCAACTTATTTTTAATGTTTTGACCAGCTGGTTTTTCTGTACGGATAACCAACATATTAGGTTGAATCCCAAGGCCACGCAATTCTTTAACAGAATGTTGTGTTGGTTTAGTTTTCATTTCACCAGCAACTTTAAGGTATGGAAGAAGTGTTGTGTGAATGTACATAACATTGTCAGCACCAACATCTGCTTTCATTTGGCGAAGAGCTTCAAGGAATGGAAGACTTTCAATATCACCAACTGTACCACCAACTTCTGTGATGATAACATCAGAATCAGTTGTTGTCGCAGCACGTTTGATTTTTTCTTTCAAAGCGTCTGTGATGTGTGGGATAACTTGGACAGTTGCACCAAGATATTCACCTTTACGTTCTTTACGAAGAACTTCGCTATAAATTTTACCAGTTGTTACGTTAGAATATTTGTTAAGGTTGATGTCAATAAAACGTTCATAGTGACCAAGGTCAAGGTCAGTTTCAGCACCATCGTCTGTCACGTAAACTTCACCGTGTTGATAAGGGCTCATTGTACCTGGGTCAATGTTAATATAAGGGTCAAATTTTTGGATAGTTACTTTAAGACCACGATTTTTCAAAAGACGACCAAGACTTGCAGCCACGATTCCCTTACCGATAGAAGAAACAACACCACCAGTAACAAAAATATACTTAGTCATTAAATAAAACTCCTTTTAAATAAAATGATAGCAAACGATAAGTGCTTGAAGATTAAGAATAACAACAAATCAAAATATCCATAAGATATTTGATAAAAAAGTAAATAAACATTTACTTTTAGGAAAACAAAAATAGCTCCCTAAAAAGTTAGGGAGCTTTCATACGACCTCTAAAAAAGAGGTGCCCGAATAATAATATAAACTATCCTGTGGCGTTTGTCAAATGATACTTGACAACTTTATTTAATTTAGTAAAAAACTAATGCTGATGACTACTCTTCGTCTAAATCATCGTCTTCGTCGTTGATGTCATCTTCTTCGTCCAAATCTTCATCTGGAATAATTTCGTTGATTTCTGAATCGTATGACTCAACTTCTGATTTTTCGTCATCTGGATTTTCTTCATCGTATTCTAAGTCAGATGATTCAGGTGTGAAATCTTCATCTTCTGGATCATCATCTGAATAATCAATGGCATCTTCAGCACCATCCATGAAGGCATTAACACGTTTTGGTTTGCGTTTTGGTGCACCATTTTCATCTTCTTCAAGAGTGATGATTTCTTCGTCAATTTCATCAATAGCATACCATGAACGGATCCCCCATTTGTTATCCCCAAGTGGAATAAAAGTTCCGTCAACGTTCAATGCAGAATAAAAATATGGCAATGCTTCACGAATTTCTGCATCTGATTTTTCAAGGTAGTTTTGGATCTCATTTACAAGATCGCTGAAATACATTTCATGATCACGTCCACGCTCTTCTAAAATCGCACGGGCAACTTCAATCATTGAAAGTTCGCTTTTTTCTTGTCCAGCAAATACTTCTAATTCCAAGGTAGTTCTCCTTATTATTTAGGATATGAGCAAATAGCCACAAAAACCCTATTATCTTAATTTTCGTTACTCTCTATTTTACGCTAATTTTGTCAATTCGTCAAAAGATTTATAAGAATTTCTGATAAAGGGCATAAAAAGCCAAGTAATCTTACGATTACCTGACTTTATAGGTATTTATCTAAGATAAATTATTTTACTTTTGCAGTGCTTGTGACAACGTCAACAGCTTTCTTCATAGCGATGTCGTGTTTAAGCATATCAGCTGAAAGAAGATTACGAACTTGTTCAACTTCCATGTTGTATTCTGAAGCAAGGTCGTTGATTTCTTTTTCGATTTCTTCGTCAGAAGCTTCAAATCCTTCAGCTTTAGCGATAGCTTCGATAACAAGATTAGTTTTAACACGTTTGTCAGCGTCAGCTTCGTATTGTTTGTGAAGGTCTTCTTCAGTTGTACCAGTCAATTGGAAGTACATTTCTGGAGAGATACCTTGACGTTGCATGTTGCCCATGAATTCGTTCATAGCACGGTGCACTTCGTCATGTACCATTTCTTCTGGCAATTCAACGATTTCAGCGTTAGCAACTGCCAATTCAAGTGCAGCACCTTCAACAACATCATCGTATGCAATTTCTTTAGCTGCTTCAAGGTCTTTACGGTATTTAGCTTTCAATTCGTCAAGAGTTTCAACTTCTTCGTCGATGTCTTTAGCTAATTCGTCGTCAAGAGCTGGAACTTCTTTAGCTTTAACTTCGTGAACAGTTGTTACGAATTTAGCGTCTTTACCAGCAAGGTCTTCTGCTTGGTAGTTTTCTGGGAATGTTACGTTAACCTCAACAGTTTCACCAGCTTTAGCACCTACTAATTGGTCTTCAAAACCAGGGATGAATTGACCTGAACCAAGTTCAAGTGAGAAGTTATCACCTTTACCACCGTCAAATTCAGCACCGTCAACTGAACCTACGAAGTCAATAACAACTGTATCGCCAAGTTCTGCAGCGTCTTCTTTGATGATAAGTTCAGCAAGGTTGTTGCGTTCGCGTTCAACTTTTTCGTCAACTTCAGCATCAGTTACTTCTTTTGTAGCTTCAACTGAAACTTCAAGGTCTTTATAGTCACCAAGTTTTACTTCTGGTTTTGTAACAACTTCTGCAGTCAATGTCCATTCTTGACCTTTTTCCATTGATTGGATGTCAATTTTTGGTTGAGCAACAACGTCAAGGCTAAGTTCAGCAACTGCTGCTTCGTATGATGCTGGAAGGATAGCGTTCAAAGCATCTTCGTAAAGTGCTTCTTCACCAAATTTTTGGTTAAATACGGCACGTGGTATGTGTCCTTTACGGAATCCAGGTGCGTTTAAATTTTTCTTAACTTTGTTGAAAGCTTGATCAAGAGCTGGTTGGATTTTATCTTGACCGATTGTGAATGTAATCACGCCACGGTTAGTAGCTTTGTTTTCAAATGATACAGACATGAAGTCATTTCTCCTTAAAATTTTATATACAGTTTAGTTTACCATATTTTACGGGCTTTTAAAAGTTTTTTGTGTAAAAATCCTAGGTCAATCACCACTCTATTTGCGGAATTGCTGCGTATTAGATAGGCTCTTAATGACATTGCAGTCAACTTTTCTCATTTTACTGTCCTACATAAAACTTTTGGTAATTCTTAATTTATATTAAAAACTTGCTTGCTATTCGTTTTTTTAATAAACTAAGGGTATGAATATTATCTCTAAATATCTCGAACAATTACAAATCGAACAAATCGCTGTGGAGCTTATTTCTAAGTCGGTTTCATTGATACTTCTTTTTCTATTTTTCTTAATTGTAAGACGCGTTGCTGATTTTATTTTTAAACATGCGGTAGAAAAATCAATTACGCTTTCGCACCAAACGGAAGCTCGCCAAAAGACAATCAGCAAACTTTTGCACAACATCATGAACTACACCATTTACTTTTTCCTACTTTCCTGGGTGTTGGGTATTCTTGGCGTTCCAGTTTCTAGTTTATTGGCTGGTGCTAGTCTTGCTGGGGTCGCTATTGGGCTTGGTGCACAAGGCTTTTTAACTGACGTGGTTAACGGATTCTTTATTCTTCTTGAAAATCAATTTGAAGTCGGTGATTCTGTCGTTATTGGAACAGTTGAAGGAAATATTTCAAGCGTCGGTATTCGTACCACACAAATTCGCGGCTTCGACGGAACACTTCATTTTATTCCTAATCGTAATATTACTGTTGTTTCTAACAAATCACGTGGTGATATGCGTGTTCAGATTGATATTCCAATCTACGCTCACACAGACTTAGAAAAAATCTCAAATATCATTAAGACGATTAACAAAGAACAGCTACCATCTTATCCTGAAATCGTTGGTAGTCCAACCATTTTAGGACCACGTACAAATAGCACCGCACAACTTGTTTTCCGTGTTGATATTTTCGTACAAAATGGCAAACAAAATTATATCTATTCTAATTTTTATCGTCTTTATCAAGAGGCACTTTTGGAAAATGATATCTCACTACCAACCATGTACGCTAACCCAACACTTTCAAAATAACAAGACAAGAAAAAGGTTGAAGTTTAACACTTCAACCTTTTATTTTTAAAATTTTCGAATTGGGTCTGATGTATAAGTTGCACGCGCGCCACCAATTAATTTTGGTCGGCTAGCTAAAGCTGTCACATGAGCGCCGCCCAACTCACGTTGCACTGGAATTAACGGCACTTGTACGCACTTGACATGCATACCAATAAAGGTATCTCCAATATCTAGCCCAGCATGTGCCACGATTTCTTCAACCTCGACAGGATCTTGCATGAACTTGAAAGCAGCAACTTGTCCGCTTCCGCCCACATGCAGATTTGGAATGACATTAACGATTTCTAATTCTTTTTTCTCAGCTAATTCGCGTTCAACCGTCAAAGCACGATTTAAATGTTCACAACCTTGCACAGCTAGACAAATTTCACGCTCATTTAGCACACCTAAAATCGTCTTAACAATCACTTCACCGATTTCAGCACTGCTATTTTTTCCAATCAAACCACCTGCAACCTCGCTTGAGGACAAGCCCAAAACAAAAATTTGACCTTTTTTAATAGCAGAGCGTTCAACAATATCAATCACAATAGCACGTGTTTGATCCGCTAAAGCCTTTAAATCCATACTAAACCTCCGTACCTATTTATTTTCAAAATGTTGATAAGCCAGATAAACGAGGTAACCAACTAACATTCCAAAAAGATTTTGCAAAAGATTTCCAGGAATACCAGCCAGAGCACCTCCTAGACCATAACCTAAAAGAAGAGCCGCTAAGAAATACCAGCCAACCATTGAAACACTAGCTAGTACAAGACCCAAAATACGTTTTTTCCCATTCCAACCTGCAAAAAATCCTTGTGCTCCATGTGCAATCATACTATGAAACATATATTGTGGATAGCCCAGCAAAAGGTCAATAAGAAAGCCAGATAAGCCACCAACAATTGCTCCAGATTTTGAACCTAAATAATAAGCAGTAAAATAAATTCCAACATCTAACAAGGTCAAATAACCTGTTGGGGTTGGAACATGAATGTAAGCCAAAACAACACTCAAAGCTGTCAAAACAGCCATTAAGGTTAAGTCACGCGTATTAGTTTTCTTCATAATTTTGTTTCACTCCATATTGGTCTGAATGACGAATCGCTTGATAAACGAACTCTTTAGATTGTTCAACAGCAGCTTTGGCAGACTTTCCAAGTACTAATTGGCTTGCAATGCTTGAAGCGAATGTACAACCAGCACCGATATTATTATTTTCAAGGACAGGTGTCTCAAAAACAGTCACGTTTTCACCGCCGTAAAAAACGTCAATCGCTTTTTCCTTATTTAATCGGTTGCCACCTTTAACAACCACGTTTTTCGCTCCTAACTGGTGCAATTTTTTCGCCGCAGCTTTCATATCATCCAAAGTTTTAATTGAGGTTTGAGTCAATAGCTCAGCTTCTACCAAATTCGGCGTGATAATGGTCACATATGGAAAAATTTCAAGAGTTCATCACGAAGCGCTGAAACTTCAACATCATGCTTTTCTTTACAAACCAAAACTGGGGCAAGAACAATTGGAATTCCAACGTGCGATTTAACGAATCCAAGTGCTAAATCAGCAACTTTCACGTTTGGCAACAAACCAAGTTTTATCCCTGAAAAAGGAACATCTTTGAGACTATTTAATTGGTGAGAAAAGACTGTCTCATCTGTCGCAAAAACAGCAAATCCATTTTCTGTCAATGCCGTTAAGCAAGTTACCGCTAGAAAACCATGCAAGTGATTGGTTGTATAGGTCGCCAAATCAGCATAGAGACCACCGCCACTAAAAATATCATTTCCTGAAATGGCTAAAATGTACTTATTCGCCATAATTAATCTCCTTTAAATAAAGACCATTCCCTGCTGCCGTAGGGCCTGCTAAATCACGATTTTTCGACTCTAAAACCGTCTTAATCTGACTAACTGGCATACGACCATTACCGATTTTCAACAAGGTTCCAACCATATTGCGTACTTGCTTGTAAAGAAAGCCATTGCCGCTGAATGTAAACACAAAGAAACCTGTTTTGTCATCAAGAGCAACTGTTGCTCGCGTAATCGTGCGAACTTTATTTTCAACAGAAGTCCCAGAAGCCGTGAAACCTGTAAAATCATGCGTTCCTACCAAATCCTTAATGGCTTCTTGCATATTTGTCAAATCTAGGGAATAAGGATAATGCGTCGCATAATGTCGCATCATTGGATTTTTGGGTCGCCCAGCATCTACTAAAAACTCATAAGTCTTGCTGTGCTTATTGTAACGGGCATGAAACTCATCACTGACTTGCTCGACTTTCACCACATCTATATCTTCTGGAGACTGCGTATCCAAACCAAATCGTAATTTCTCCACATCACGCGCCTGTGGCAAATCAAAATGTACGACCTGTCCATAAGCATGCACCCCTGAATCTGTACGACCAGCACCATGCACTTTAACTGGGTTACCACTGTTTAATTTCTGTAATGTTTTTTCTAATTCTTCCTGAACAGAACGTTCACTCGGCTGTCGTTGAAAGCCAGCAAAAAGCCTACCGTCATAGGAAATCGTTGCTTTATATCTTACCATGTGAGTATTTTATCACCTTCCTAAGAGACTTTCCAGAAAATTTCGAACAAGCTGTCCCCATACAGATTTTACCATAAAAAAGAGACCGGAAAATAGATTCCAATCTCTTTTTAGTTTTCAATTATTCACCGTCAAAGGCGTCTTTCATTTTGTTAAAGAATCCTTTTTTCTTAGGATTAATAACTTTGTCACCACCTGCTGCTGCGAAGTTTTTAAGCGCTTCGACTTGAGCATCATTAAGTTTGATTGGTGTTACGATATTGACGGTTACATGTTGGTCTCCTTGACCTCCACCACGCAATTTTGGAGCACCTTTACCTTTAAGGCGGAATGTCTTACCAGTTTGTGTTCCAGCTGGGATTGTCATTTCAACATCACCATGCACCGTTGGCACTTCGACAGTATCACCAAGAGCTGCTTGAACAAAACTAATATTCATGTTGTAGTAAATGGTTGAACCATTACGTTCAAATTGCTTACTTGGTAAAACATTGATAATAACGAAGAGGTCACCATAAGGTCCGCCGTTAAATCCTGCTTCACCTTGACCTTGCAAGCGAATTTGTTGACCGGTTTCAACACCTGCTGGAATCTTAACAGATACTTTATGAGTTTTCTTTTCATGACCAGTACCATGACAAGTGTGACAAGATTCTTTAATTTCTTTACCTGTACCATGGCAGACATCACAAGTTACTTGACGACGCATCATACCAAGAGGTGTTTGTGTATCAACATTAATAACTCCTGAACCATGACAACGACTACAGGTTACAGGGCTAGTTCCAGCTTTAGCACCTGTACCAGAACATGTTGAACAAGTTGATTCACGGTTATAAGTCACTTCTTTTTCAACACCAAAAACGGCTTCTTCAAATGTCAAATTAACACGGTATTGAAGGTCATCTCCTTGACGAGGTGCGTTTGGATTACGCATTCCGCCGCCTCCGCCAAAGAAGCTTGAGAAGATATCTTCAAATCCACCGAAGCCAGCTCCATCAAAACCGCCAAAACCGCCAGCTCCACCACCAAAGCCACCGTTGGCACCAGCAGGACCATATTGGTCATAAGCGGCACGTTTTTGCTCATCACCTAGCGTTTCATAAGCCTCTTGAACTTCTTTGTACTTTTCTTCAGCACCAGGTTCTTTGTTAATATCTGGGTGGTACTTTTTCGACATTTTTCGATAAGCTTTTTTAATCTCATCTTGCGAAGCGTCTTTAGAAACACCCAAACGATCGTAAAATTCTGTATTGTTCATAATTAAGATACAAAGGGCCTTAAGTGGACAAAGCCAAAATAGAAGATTTGATAACGGACGTTTACGTCCTAGGAAAATCTATCTTTTTTGGCACAGTCCGTAGCCCATGTTCATTTCTGAACACTTTCCTTTCTTTATCATTAAAAAGGTTATTCAAAATAATTCTATGATTTCTCTATTTATCCAAAAACAGAGGTTGATATTTTCGCAACCTCTGAATTTTATAATTTACCAAGAACAACTCACACTAAACTTACTAAAATAAGAACAGTCAAATATATTCTTGATAATCATTGATGAATTATTTTTCAGTAAACTCACCGTCAACAACGTCATCACCATTGTTTGATGAATCAGTTGATTGTGCACTTTCAGCACCTGCTTGTGCTTGTTGTGCAGCTGCAGCTTGTTCGTACAATTTCACAGCAAGAGCTTGAGCTTTTTCGTTAAGAGCTTCAAGTTTAGATTTCATATCTTCAAGATTGTTAGCTTCTTGAGCAGCTTTCAATTCATCAAGAGCAGATTGAGCAGCATCACGTTCTGTATCAAAGCCTTTGCCTTCAGTTTCTTTGATTGTTTTTTCTGTTGCAAAGATAGCTTGATCAACTTCGTTACGAATGTCAACTTCTTCTTTACGTTTAGCATCAGCTTCTGCGTTAGCTTCTGCATCTTTCATCATTTTTTCAATTTCTTCATCAGTCAAACCAGAGTTAGATTGAATAACGATGTGTTGTTCTTTTTGAGTACCAAGGTCTTTAGCTTTAACAGACACGATACCGTTTTTGTCAATATCAAATGTTACTTCGATTTGAGGGATACCACGAGGTGCAGCTGGAATATCAGTCAATTGGAAACGACCAAGGGTTTTATTATCAGCAGCCATTGGACGCTCACCTTGAAGAACGTGGATATCTACGGCTGGTTGGTTATCAGCAGCTGTAGAGAACACTTGTGATTTAGATGTTGGGATAGTTGTGTTACGGTCAATAAGTTTTGTAAATACACCACCCATAGTTTCAATACCAAGTGACAACGGAGTAACGTCAAGAAGAACGACATCTTTAACATCACCAGTGATAACACCACCTTGGATAGCAGCACCCATAGCAACTACTTCGTCAGGGTTAACAGATTTGTTTGGTTCTTTACCAGTTTCAGCTTTAACAGCTTCGACAACGGCAGGAATACGTGTTGAACCACCAACAAGGATAACTTCATCAATTTCAGAGATTGAAAGACCAGCATCTGACAAAGCTTGACGAACTGGAGTTTTAGTACGTTCAACAAGGTCACGAGTCAAATCATCAAATTTAGCACGAGTAAGGCTTGTTTCCAAGTGAAGAGGCCCAGCAGCTCCAGCAGTGATGAATGGAAGTGAAATTTGTGTTTGAGTCACACCCGAAAGGTCTTTTTTGGCTTTTTCAGCAGCATCTTTCAAACGTTGAAGAGCCATTTTATCTTGGCTAAGGTCTACGCCATTTTCGTTCTTGAAGTCAGCAACTAACCAATCAATAATTTTTTGGTCGAAGTCGTCACCACCAAGTTTGTTATCACCTGCTGTTGCAAGTACGTCAAAGACACCGTCACCAAGTTCAAGAATAGAAACGTCAAATGTACCACCACCAAGGTCGAATACTAAGATTTTTTCATCTTTATCAGTTTTATCAAGACCGTATGCAAGAGCGGCTGCAGTTGGTTCGTTAACGATACGTTCTACTTCAAGACCAGCGATTTTACCAGCATCTTTTGTTGCTTGACGTTGAGCATCGTTGAAGTATGCAGGAACTGTGATAACAGCTTTTGTTACTTTTTCACCAAGGTAATCTTCAGCATAACCTTTAAGGTATTGAAGAATCATTGCTGAAATTTCTTGTGGAGTGTATTCTTTACCATTTGCAGACACTTTTTCAGAAGTACCCATTTTAGATTTGATAGAAAGAACTGTATCTGGATTAGTTACTGCTTGACGTTTAGCAGCGTCACCAACGATGATTTCACCGTTTTTGAATGAAACAACTGAAGGAGTTGTACGATTACCTTCTGGGTTTGCAATAATTTTTGATTCAGTTCCTTCAAGAACTGCAACGGCTGAGTTTGTTGTACCTAAGTCAATACCAATAATTTTAGACATATTTTATCCCTCTTTTTATGATTTATCTTTTTTTATTTCAGTTATAGTTTTATGACATTGCGGTCAAGTCTTTGCTAACGATTAGCTGTAAACAACAACCATAGCTGGACGCAATAGACGTTCGTGAAGTTTGTAACCCTTTTGAAGCACTTGAGCAATGCTATCTGCAGGATGTTCTTCATCAGCTGGAAGAGTTTGAACTGCCATATGCAAGTTGTGGTCAAAGTTTTCAACAATCACTTCTTCAACACCTTCTTCGTTAAGCGCACGAATCAAGCTGTCACGTGTCATTTCAAGACCTTTTTTCACATCATCTGTCAACCCTTCAACAGCAAGTGCTCTTTCCAAATTATCCAAACTTGGTAAAATTGCTTTGGCTAAATCTTGTGAACGGTATTTTTGCAATTGCTGACGTTCTTCATTAGCGCGACGTTGAATGTTTTGCATTTCAGCATGAGCACGAAGGTATTTATTTTCAAAATCTTCCGCACGCTCAAGTGCTTTTTGCAATTCTTCATTTTGAGCATCTTCTTGAGGCTGCTCTTCTACTTTTTCTTCAGTCACAACATCAGTGGCTTCAACTTCTTCTTGAAGTTCTTCGTTTTTAGTTTCTTCTGACACTGTGTCCCTCCCTTATCTTTTTTATCAATTTAATTACTAAACTTAGTTGACCTCGTAATGATTACTATTGAGGTAACGATAATAATCACCAAGTTTCATCGCTAAAACACGCCCGATAACATTTACCAAGCTAACGCTTCTGCGATAATCCATATCAATCGGACCAATCAAGCTAAGAAGCCCAAATCCACGATAAGGAATCAGAAACTTATGTGTCAAAACAGTCACATTAGCTAGCGCTGCTTCTTGACTGTCTGCAACCTGAACAGCCGCAATCTCATCTTCTTTCATTGAAGAGCGAAGAGCAGCCGCAACCCTTTGGTCATTATCTAAGAAACGATATGTTGCCAGATTAGCATAATCAAGTGAATTAACCTTACCAGTTACAAAAACCAACTCTTTAAACAATTCTGCGAAAATATAGTCGAACAAATCTAACACATTGTCTGTCACGGTAAAATATTTTTGCAAAATCTGCGGAATCTCTGTTCGTAACTTATAATGAATATCCAACACCGTTCGTCCAAGCAAACGCTCATCGACGATTTCTTTCAAAATTACCAAATCTTTCAACATGAAGTTTTTAGGAATGGCAAATTGAATTGTCGCAGGTTTGGATTCATCCAAGGTTAAAACAGCTAGAGCATCATGACTCGATAATTGAACAATATCGAAAGCTGTAAGTTTTTGACGAGCTGGCTCAACATCCAAAATCACTGACGTGTAACCAGTCATATCAGCCAAAACCCGACTTGCTTTTTGTAGAATATCATCAAGTTTAAAAGCTTCAAAATCAAAAGCTTTGATGACCTGATAAATATCACGTTCATCGATACTATCAAGACTCAATGAATGCTCAACAAAATACTTAAAACCAGCAGCACTTGGCATTCGCCCACTTGACGTATGAGCCTTTTCAAGCAAGCCCAACTTTTCTAGCTTCGCCATATCGTTACGAATTGTTGCACTACTCGAGTCAATGGTTGCCTGTAAAGTCTTAGAGCCGACAGGTTCATGCGCCTGTGTAAATAATTCGACAATCAAATTCAAAATATCACTTTGACGTTGGGTAATCATAACCTCGCTCCTTTCTACATTTAGCACTCATACACCTCGACTGCTAATCTATGATTTTATTATACTCCTTTAAAAAACGAGTGTCAAGAGAAAAACTCAAAAAAATTAGCACTCTTTTTAGTAGAGTGCTAATTTTCTATTTATCAGACGCTGTTAAGTTGTTTTTTCAATAATAGCAATCAATTTCGTAGCATAGTCAGGGTCTGTACTGAATCCCATATCCTGCAACGATTGTGCTGGTTTTTTATAATCCGTATTAGACACTAAAATATCATACGCTCCATCACTTAATTTGCCAGATTGTAATAAATCAAAATAATCATAAATAGCAGCCGTCAAAGATTTATAAACCGCAAAACGACCCGTCTCAGTCTACCACTCATTAACAAAATAACTTTTATAAGTTAATTCTATCGCCGTTTGACCAACCTGTGCCTGCACCGCAAATAAATTATGATATTTTACTGCTAATAAATTCGTCCCATAATTTGATTCCAAAACAGCTTGAGCAATGATAATCGAAGGACGTACGCCATATGACGCTGCTACTTTTTGAATCGTCGAAGCAATTTCTTCAATAAACTCTGTTTGCGTATAAGAAACACTTTACTTCTTCGTAGCACTTGGCGTTGCATAGTGCAAGCAAAGCAAAAGAATTCCAACAAAAAAGATAAAAACAAAAGTCAAAAATTGTTTCAGAGAAAAGCGAGATTTCATCGATTATTCTCCTTCAATAAAGCCACATATTCTTCTAAGATTAAGTTGTTTTCTGTCATGTATTTAGCAGATTCAACACCAACATAGCGGAAATGCCAATCTTCGTAATCAACTCCCGTTGAATCACTCTTACCTTCAGGAAAACGTAGGACAAAACCATATTCAGGAGCAATAGCTGCGACTTGCGCAACAACCTCAGCATCACTCTCATTCAAAGAATTTACCGTGCTCATATCAATAGCAAGTCCAGTCTGATGTTCACTAGCACCAACAGGCTGTGAATACGTCTTAACCAAATCCTCCGCCGCTTCTTGTGTTAAACTTGGATCAGCTGCCTTTTCTTGTGACACATAGGAATTAAATAATTCTTCTTGATAAGCCACACTTCGGTAGCCAGAAATCAAATGTTCACTGCTATCAATAGCTTGCGCTGCTGCCAAAAAGTTTCGAACATTATCAGCAATACGTGAATCCACATAGATATTATCAATTTGCGTTAAATCAGGATTCATTTCGGCTGTAATATTATCGCGATTAACTAAAACAAGCTCCCAATCACTCGATGAAACATCTGGCACCGTCGCTGATGCTGTTGAACTCGTTGAAGACTCAGAACTCACCAAGCTTGAACTATCCGTTGATGACTTTTGAGCATTTCCAGTCAATGATAATTTGTCACCTTGGACAAAAACAAAAATACCGACTATAAAAATTACAATAACTAACAACCCTAGGATAAGAATTGGTAAACTACGCTTTTTTCCCATTTTTTCTTTCTTCTAATATTTGCCTACCACGCAAACGATAACTAACATCGCCGATAGACTCTATTGTAAATTTTCCGTTTTCAAAACTAACAACGGAAACACTACCATTGTCCAACCCCAAACTTCTTGGCGTTGCGTGGTCAATTAACCACAAAAACGTTCCAATAGTCATGCCATGACTAACAACAATAGCATTTCCACCACCCAAGGCCTCGATTTTCTCAGCAATAGCAGTAAATCCCTCTAAAATACGGCTACTCAAAACTTCCCAAGTCTCAGCCCAACCAGCCGTATCGACTTGATAAATACCTGCCGCCATTTCTTGATAAGTCAACTTAGTCATATCCTTATCAAATACACGTGGCAACACACCATCAAAGAGCTCACCATCGTATCCGCCATCTAGGCTACCAAAACACCATTCGCGAATACGTTTATCACGAGTGTATGGGATATTTTCCTGTTGACATTCACGTAAAATAATCTCCATTGTCTGTAAAGTACGTCCACTATCGCTCGAAAACGCCTCCTTAAAAACAATTCCTGCATCTTTCAAACCTAGACCAAGCTCTTGAATTCCACGCTCACCATCAACAGTTAAAGGGCTATCACTCCAGCCTTGAGCACGACCAATCGTATTGAACATCGTTTTTCCATGACGAGCAATATACAATTTTGTTTTAACCATAACAGTTCCTCCCATACTTGATTCCTATAAAAATAGAGGTGTACGACAACAAAAATAATGATTTTTTTACTTTTTTCAGCTCTTTTATTATATCATATTTTTCAAAAGCTTCATCAGTTAACACATAGCTTTGATAAGCTGAAATCATTTTTTAAATTTAGGCAAAAAAATACCTAGGATAGCAACTTTGCTTATTCTAGGTAAATGTTGAACAAAATAATTAGTTTTTAAAGCTATGAACAGGGGCAGGAATTTGACCACCACGTTTGATGAAATCAGCAGACGAATTATGGTTAACACGCATCACTGGTGCAGCACCAAGAAGTCCACCAAATTCAATCATATCTTATATTTATATTAGCGGGTAGCTCCCGCTAGTATAAACCCTTTCTT
>ERZ1034847.127-NODE-127-length-42286-cov-54.115602_pt1 | contig 42286 bp, 48 predicted proteins | sample MGYA00520633_ERZ1034847 | MGnify/ENA primary metagenome ERZ1034847 (study PRJEB33766, sample SAMN09781732) | gut metagenome | biome: gut microbiome | host: Homo sapiens | place: Madagascar | study: EMG produced TPA metagenomics assembly of the PRJNA485056 data... | reverse complement strand
CAAGTTTGGCATTAGAATAGGGCAGTTTAATGGCATTAGTGATGTATTTCTGATAATGAATAAAGGTTGTTAGTGCTATTTTAAAAGGATGATTGCATTGAAATCTTCTCTTCTTCAAACGAATAAGACTAAGAAGTCCACCAATTTCAATAAAAGGAATCTTAGAAGGCTTTTGAAAGTCGTATTTGATTTGTTTTCCTTGACAATGGCAACACTTAGGAGGAGTGTAATCAAGCGTCGCTTGCACCTCAATATGTGTCTCGTGTTGAAAAACTTTAGTTAAAGTGATATTTTTGTCTTTAATTCCGATTAATTCTGTAGTATGATAGAGTTGTCTCATATGATTCTTTCTATTTATGGTTTCGTCGCTTTAAATGTTAAGTCATATGGGACTTTTTGTATACTCAAAAGCTTCATAACTTCTTAGCAGGATTTTACCCACTACAGAAATTATAGAGCCAAAATAAACATAAGCCCACCTAAAAAGGTGGGCTCAGATTGAAGACAAACCTTATTTCTGAGGTTTGTCTTCAATCTGAATATATTTAGTTTTCCTTTCTGTCATGTTTTTTTGTTTTATCTCTTAACTAAGAAAAGTTTTCCTTGTGTCGGAATGATAATAGCTAGCGCTAAAATAACGAAAATCAAGGTTAACAGCCCAGCTGTTCCGTTAACGGTGAATGAATACCAATAAGGAGACATTCCTTTTGGCGCATAACTTCTCCAGAAAATAAAGCCAGCGACGAAATGCCAAAAATAGCGGACAAAGACAGCTAAGATAGCACCACCTGTCGCGTAAAATAAAGCACGTCCTTTATTGCCCTTGGCAAGAGCATTTTGAAAAGGAACGGTAAAAATCCCAGCTAAGCCCATGGAAACAAAGGCAAGGATATATTCGATAAGCACTTGTGATAAGGCTAAATACCACACTTTACCAAGGATAAAATGCAGTAAGCCCCAAATCAGCCCAGCTAATACACCATATTTTGTTCCACGACGTAGCGCAAAGAGAACCAGCGGAATCGCTCCAAACGATGGAGTGAACCAGCTTGCAAAATCTGGAATGTAAGATAAAGCCATGGCTAAAGCAGCTACTAAAGCTGTTTCAATCAAAGCAGACAGTTGAGAATTTTTTGATGACATAAATAAAAGCTCCTTTGATACAAAAGAGCTTATTTTTCTGATAATATGTGCAATGATATTCAAAACAAAGTTTAAAACGGTCATGTCACAATCCCTACGCTCGTACTAACGAGATCAGGTTATCAGGATTTCGCAAATGCGATCTCAGCCAGAGGCACTCCTTTGTGAATCTATTTGCTTATAGTCTAGCATGAAAGAAAGTTTCTTGTCAAGCTTAGTTTTCATGCTTTTTAAAAATTATCACACATTTTCAAAATTGGCTCAGACTAGAGACCATAATTGTAATCATCATCTTGCATGGCTTCAACAGAACCAAGGAGATAACCATTTCCAACCTGACTAAAGAAATCGTGATTAGACGTTCCTGTTGAAATACCGTTCATAACAATAGGGTTAACGTCATTAGCAGTATCTGGGAAAAGAGGATCTTGCCCCAGATTCATCAGAGCTTTATTGGCATTGTAGCGCAAGAATGTCAATACTTCATCAGTCCAACCAACACTGTCATACAGCGATTTGGTATAATTTTCCTCATTTTCGTAAAGTTGGTAAAGTAAATCATACATCCATTCACGAAAACTGTCTTGTTCTTCTTCAGATAATTCATTGAAACCAAGTTGGAATTTATAGCCAATGTAAGTGCCATGAACAGATTCATCACGGATAATCAATTTGATAATCTCAGCAACGTTTGCCAATTTATTATTGCCAAGATAATAAAGTGGTGTGAAAAATCCTGAATAGAAGAGGAAAGTTTCTAGGAAAGTAGAGGCAACTTTCTTTTGCAAAGCATCCCCATTTTCATAAATATCATTGATGATTTTTGCCTTTTTTTGCAGGTAGTCATTGCTATTTGTCCATTCAAAAATGGCTTCAATTTCAGATTTTGTGTTAAGCGTTGAAAAAATAGAGGAATAAGATTTGGCATGAACTGACTCCATGAATTGAATGTTATTCAGAACAGCTTCCTCATGGGGGGTTCTAACGTCCGCACGAATCGCTTCGACGCCAGATTCAGATTGCATGGTATCTAGCAAAGTTAATCCGCCAAAGACTTTTCCGACAAGCTCTTTTTCCTCGGCTGACAATTTACGCCAATCATCAAGGTCATTTGATAACGGAATACGTGTATCAAGCCAAAATTGTTCCGTCAACTTTTCCCAAGTTGATTTATCAATGATGTCTTCAATCTCATTCCAATTAATGGCTTCATAATAAGTTTGTGACATTTATATTCTCCTAAAAGTGATTAAGAAAGGCAGCCAAACGACTGGGATTTCAGAAATAGTATTTAAATTTTTAAGATTGTTTTTTTCCATGGAGTAAGCTAACCTAGCAAGAGTAAGTATTTTGTCAAGAGTGAAAGTTACCCCAATGCTAACATCTTTTTGAATTCCTAAGCGAAAGTGGTTACTGCTTTGATTTTAGCTTTTGTAGAACAAGGACAGGTTTTCTAATCATGAATTACTAACAGCCGTTTACTGCAATGTGTTAATAAGCAAGCCGATTTGTTAAAGTGAATGTTGTCTTGTTCATGTTTAATAGTACACAAATCAAAGTTACACCACGTAATTAATCAACTCAACACTAGCCGATTAATGGAGTTGTAAGTGAGTTAGCCATTTCGCTATAACCTTTGCCGTCCTGTTATTAGGTCCTTTAGGACCTAATAACAAGTGTTCGATAAGTTACGACACGAAACCAAATGACTCGATAATAGTCATTTGGTGAAGTTAGTAAGTGAACTAGGCAAACCGCCATAGCGTTTGCCGTCCTGTTATTAGGTCCTTTAGGACCAATAACAAGTGTTCAGTTAAATCACACAGCTTTCGCATTGGTTTGAGCCGACTTCATCACCATCATCGGTAAAGGTACGGATGTAGTAGATTGATTTAATGCCTTTATTAAAGGCGTAATGGCGCAGGATAGACAGGTCACGAGTGGTTTGTTTGCTTTGCGTTTTCCATTCATAGAGGCCTTGTGGAATATCGCTGCGCAAAAAGAGCGTTAGTGACAATCCTTGGTCAACGTGTTCAGTCGCCGCAGCATAAACATCAATGACTTTTCGCATATCCATATCATAAGCAGAAGTGTAATAAGGAATAGTATCTGTCGATAAAGCAGCAGCTGGGTAATAAATCTTACCAATTTTCTTTTCCTGACGTTCCTCAATACGTTGCGTAATTGGGTGAAGCGACGCAGAAACATCATTAATGTAAGAAATAGAACCATTTGGAGCAACTGCTAGACGATTTTGGTGGTAAAGTCCGTCTGTCATCACAGCATCGCGGAGCTTAGCCCAATCCTCACCGCTTGGAATAAAATGTTCTGCAAAGAGTTCTTTCACACGGTCAGATTTTGGAATAAATTCACCTGTAATATATTTATCAAAATAGCTTCCGTCAGCGTATTTTGAGTTTTCAAAGCCTACAAATGTTTGCTGACGTTCACGAGCGATATGATTTGATTCCACCAAAGTCCAATAATTCATTAACATAAAGTAAATATTGGTAAATTCAATGGATTCTGGGCTACCATAATGAATGTGGTGTTGAGCTAAGAAGGTATGAAGCCCCATAGCACCAAGTCCAAAGGTATGCGCTTGTTCGTTGCCATGCTTGATTGTTGGCACAGCTTCAATAGATGAGGTATCTGAAACAAAGGTCAAGGCGCGTGTCATGGCTTTGATAGAACGTCCAAAATCAGGTGAAGTCATCATGTTAACCACATTTGTTGAGCCCAAATTACATGAAATATCAGTTCCCATTTTGACAAATTCTTGAGCGTCGTTAATCACGCTAGGGGTTTGAACCTGAAGCACTTCTGAACAAAGATTTGACATGATAATTTTACCGTCAATTGGATTGGTACGATTAGCTGTATCAATATTGACCACGTAAGGGTAACCAGATTCTTGTTGTAATTTCGAAATTTCAGTTTCCAAATCACGTGCTCTAATTTTGGTTTTGACGATATTTGGGTTAGCAACCATTTTGTCATATTCAGCCGTAATATCAACATAGCTATAAGGCACGCCGTATTCACGCTCAACACTATATGGGCTAAAGAGATACATCTCTTCGTTATTGCGAGCCAATTCGTAAAATTTATCAGGTACGGTGATACCAAGAGAGAGCGTTTTGACACGGATTTTTTCGTCAGCATTCTCTTTTTTGGTTGATAGAAATGCCATGATATCTGGGTGGAAAACATCAAGGTAAACAGCACCAGCTCCTTGACGTTGCCCCAGTTGGTTAGAATATGAAAAACTATCTTCAAAGAGCTTCATGACAGGAACAACACCAGAAGCTGCCCCTTCATAACCCTTGATAGGAGCACCAGCCTCACGCAGATTTGAAAGGCTGATACCAACACCCCCACCGATACGGGACAATTGTAGCGCTGAATTGATAGAACGCCCAATCGAATTCATATCGTCAGTTACTGAAATGAGAAAACAAGAGACGAATTCACCACGGCGACTACGACCAGCATTTAAAAAGGAAGGTGTAGCAGGTTGATAGCGTTGATGAATCATTTCAGTTGCTAAATCACGTGCCAATTCTTCATTACCGTCAGCAAAATAAAGAGCGTTAAAGAGAATACGGTCTTCAATACTTTCAAGATAATAGTTACTGTCATTTGTCTTTAAAGCATATTGCTGATAAAACTTATAGGCGGCCATGAAAGATTTAAAACGAAATCCTTGCGCTTGCAAATCCTTAGCCAAACTTTCAATAAAATCTGGCGTATATTTGCTGATAAATTCTGACTCGATATAATCATTGTCAATCAAATAGTTGATTTTATCAATAATCGTGTCAAAAGCCATTGAATTTGGAATGACATTTTCACGAAAGAAAGCTTTAAGGGCTTCTTTATCTTTATTAAGAGGAATTTGTCCATTCACAGGACGGTTAATTTCATTATTAAGGCGAAAATAAGAGACATCGCCGAGATTTTTTAGACTCATAAAGTAAGATACCAACGCTCATTAATTGAAGTGTGGTAACTCCTTTCTAATTTTAATATAGAAGTTTTAGATAATTTCTTTTAATTTTGCAGGTTGAAAGCCAGAAAAAATAATGTCACCTGCTTTAACGACTGGCGCAGCAGAGAAGCCAAGATCTTTTACGTAATCAATCATATCAGGGCGTTCATCAATGTTGATTTCTTGGTAATCAGCTCCCTCTTTATCCAAGAGCTTTTTTGTCATTTTGCACTGCATACAGTTATTTTTTGAAAAAATTGTGATTTTATTAGCCATTAGGGCATCCTCCTAAAAATATTTCCTTATGGGAAACTCAATGTTCATTTAGAATAACCCAAATTAGTCAAAAAAGCAAGAAATATCTCTCGAAAAAACACAATATATAGTATTTAAAAATAATATCATACACAAAATATTGTAAGATCAAGCTTTTTTAGGAATGATACAGTTTTACGTTATATACCATGTCATAAAATCTGACACAACATTGTGAATTATACTTGACTAAATATTGAAAGTTGTATAATTAAAAAAACATTATGGGAACTATATACCAGTTTACACTAGACACAATATATAGTGCTTACGAAAATATCAAAAATACAATATGTTGTTGGTGGTGTAAACTGGTATATAGTTCCCAACATTATTATATTTCGGAGGTCTGTACATGACAGAATTTTTATCAAAGTTTTCCTTCAAAGATGGTGAGTATTCGTATTTTAATCTTGAAGAAGCGGTTTCTTATTTATGGAGGAGATATCAAGAAAATCCCTTACACTATTCGTATATTACTTGAAAGTTTACTCAGAAAGTATGATGGTTTAGATGTTAAAAAAATCACATTAAAAATTTAGCAACTTACAATCCTAGAAAAACAAGCGGAGAAGTTCCATTCAAACCAAGTCGTGCCATCTTACAGGATTTCACAGGAGTTCCTGTTATTGTTGACCTTGCGTCAATGCGTGATGCCCTTGCTGCCCAAGTTGGCGGTATTGGAATTTCACCAGGTGCCAATATCAACTACTTGACAGGTCACGCTATTTTTGAAGCGACACACAGAACTGCACCAAATATTGCTGGTAAAGACATTGCCAATCCATGTTCTGTTCTTTTGTCTGGTTGCATATTGTCTGCTTACGGTAAAGATTTAGATTGGCTTCAAACCACAAGTCAGACCGTTTTAGAAGATGATATTTTAGGACTTTGGGTTAAGAAAGGCAGTCATCGCTACTCTTTGGATAACTTAGGCAGTCTAACCATTACTTACGATGACGTTTTGAGTGGTAGTAACTAAACAATAGTCAATATTCCCCAGATGCTTGGGGTAATGTGACGGCTAAAACACAATAGGAAAATTGGTAGTTTTATTCAAAAGCTGAGAAATCGGCTTTTTTGTTTTAATTTTGTTATAATGAGGGAAATAGAAAGAGGGAATTTATGAGTGATGAAAATCTAATTTATGATGGTATTGAGCATCAATTGTATCCAATGGTGGAAGGTGTCTTCCTTTCTGAGCTAGATGTTCGTTTGCGTGGGATTATCAAGCAAGAACATCCTGAACTATCGGATAATGATTTTATCAGTAATAAAAATTTAACGCATTATCGGATGTTATTTTTGGATGAAATGATTGATAAAGCCAATCGTAAGAATGATTTTGTCCGAGAATCGGTTTACGATGTCGCTAAGGGAAAGAATTACACAGCATTGGACGTGCAAGATCAGTTGGATAAGAAAATTACCTTTGGTCAACGAATTGCTGATGATGTGGCACGCTTTGGTGGTTCATGGACGTTTATCATTTCATTTAGTGTTTTTATGGTAATTTGGATGGCGATAAATGTCATTAAGCCTTTTGGAATTGCCTTTGATGAATATCCGTTTATTTTGCTAAATTTGGCATTATCGACAATTGCTGCAATCCAAGCTCCTTTGATTATGATGAGTCAAAATCGTGCATCAGATTATGACCGTTTGCAAGCAAAAAATGATTACAATGTCAACAAAGTTTCAGAAGAAGGCATTCGGCTATTGCATACAAAACTTGACCACTTGGTGCAACAAGATCAACAGATTTGTTAGAAATTCAAAAATTGCAAACAGAGATGTTGGCATCAATTACTGACCAAGTTGTTGAATTGCAAAAGCAAAATAAAGAATTACTTGAGGAAATGAATGCATTAATACAAACACAGAATTAAGGCAATTTTTTAGGAGAGGGTAGCATTGATTGGAAAAATCAAACTGATATTGGACGACTTTTAACTGTTTATCATGTGACATCAATTTTATTATCAAAATAATTTGACTGGGACATTGACGTTGCTTGAAGTGATGAAAAATCACCATGTCAATCATATTGTTTTTAGCTCTAGTGCAACGGTTTATGGCATGAATAATGTGTCACCGTCGACTGAGGATTTACCAACTCCAGCTACAAATCCTTACGGTTATACGAAAGTAATGATTGAACAAATTTTGACTGATGTGGCTTATGCTGACAAAGACTTGTCTGTGAGTAATTTGCGTTATTTCAATCCTATCGGAGCACACGAAAGTGGCTTAATCGGTGAAGCGTCAAATGGCATTCCAAATAATTTAGTGCCATACATTAGCCAAGTGGTTGTCGGTAAATTAAAAGAATTAAGCGTTTTTGGTAATGATTATGATACACCAGACGGAACTGGTATGCGTGATTACATTCATGTTGTTGATTTGGCAAAAGGTCATATTGCTGCGCTGAAGAAAAATCTTGCTAGCAAAGGAGTAGCGGTATATAATCTTGGAACAGGTCATGGTTACAGTGTCTTGGATTTGGTGAAGGCGCTCGAAGAAATCAATCATGTATCCGTTCCGTACGTTATCAAAGGTCGCCGCACTGGTGATATTGCTACTTGCTACGCAGACGCAAGCAAAGCCAAAGAAGAATTGGGCTGGACAGCACAAAAAACATTGCAAGACATGATGCGTGATTCATGGAGATGGTAAAGGCAAAATCCAAATGGTTATCAAGCTTAACAATACTATTTTTGAGTAGGTGATAGAGACAGGGGCAAGCCTTATTGTTTATGCAGTTGTAATAAGAGCATACGCAGTGGTTTGGTTTCCCATGCACAATTGATTAGGTACTTTTTGATGCTTGCTTTGCAAGCTAGACTTCCAACCTCAAACAATTCTCAATTGTTTAAGCAATTAATCACTGCTGAGTGGCTTCTAATGCGCTGATAAATCAGCTTTTATCCCCCTACTCAACTTGCGGGGGGGGTGAGTTATAGAGGTTTAGGGAACCTTTATAATCGGGAAATAAAACTTACGAAGTAAGTGTCAAAAACGGTCTAGGAATAGACCGTTTTAGGTCAGCAACAAGAAATTAAGACTTGCTGAGAAATCAAGCTTCTGCGAAACTACTGATTCACTTTTTAATTTTTAAGCTCATGAATAAAGTCTCCGCTGGAGACTTTATTTGTCTCACTCCCTAAATTTTTATGTGAAAAGTTTTTTCTAATCAATCTTTAGGCTGAATTTTGTTATAATAAAACTAGTAGATAAAAGGGGGACAATTATGTCTGACAAAAGTATTAACTTAGTTATTGTAACTGGGATGAGTGGAGCTGGTAAAACGGTGGCAATTCAATCATTTGAAGATTTGGGGTATTTCACGATTGATAATATGCCACCAGCTTTGGCACCAAAATTTATTGAGCTAATTGAACAATCTAGCGACAATAATCGTGTGGCACTCGTAGTCGACATGCGTAGTCGCCTCTTTTTCAATGAAATCAATTCTGTTCTTGATAAAATCGATGCCAATCCAAAAGTTGATTTTAAAATTTTATTCTTGGATGCGACAGATGGTGAATTGGTTGCTCGTTATAAAGAAACACGTCGTAGTCATCCATTGGCAGCTGATGGACGTATTTTAGATGGTATCAAACTTGAGCGTGAATTGTTAGCACCGCTGAAAAATTTGAGCCAAAATGTGGTTGATACAACAGAACTCACACCACGCCAACTCCGTAAAACCATTTCAGAGCAATTTTCAAGTGAGGAAAATCAAGCATCCTTCCGTATCGAAGTGATGAGTTTTGGTTTTAAGTATGGCTTGCCGCTTGATGCTGATTTGGTATTTGATGTGCGTTTCTTGCCGAATCCCTACTACAAACCAGAACTCCGTGACCAAACAGGACTCGAACAAGAAGTCTATGATTACGTCATGAATCATGAAGAATCTGAAGATTTCTATCAACATTTGACAGGCTTGATTAAACCAATTTTGCCAGGGTATCAAAAAGAAGGAAAATCTGTTTTGACGATTGCTATTGGTTGTACAGGTGGTCAACACCGTAGTGTCGCCTTTGCGCACCGTTTGGCAGAAGAATTGAAAGAAAATTGGGCTGTCAATGAAAACCACCGGGATAAAAATCGTCGTAAGGAGACTGTGAATCGTTCATGAGAAAACCTAAAATTACCGTTATCGGTGGAGGAACGGGAATTCCCATTATTTTAAATAGCTTACGGCATGAAGAAGTTGACATCACAGCGATTGTGACGGTGGCTGATGATGGTGGTAGTTCTGGAACTTTGCGTTCCGTAACGCAGCTAACACCTCCAGGCGACCTTCGTAACGTCCTTGTGGCGATGAGTGATATGCCGAAATTCTACGAAAAAGTTTTTCAATATCGTTTCGCTGAAACTGATGGTGCTTTGGCAGGGCATCCACTTGGCAATTTGATTATTTCAGGCATTGCAGAAATGCAAGGTTCAACCTACAATGCCATGCAGTTGCTAACAAAATTTTTCCGTGCCACAGGAAAGATTTACCCAGCCAGTGACAATCCATTGACTTTGCATGCTGTTTTCAAAGACGGTCACGAAGTTATTGGCGAAAGCCATATTGCTGATTATAAAGGTATGATTGACCACGTTTATGTCACGAATACTTATAACAATGAAGAATCGACTGCTAGTCGAAAAGTTGTTGATGCGATTATGGATAGTGATATGATTGTTCTGGGACCTGGTTCGCTTTTCACCTCAATTCTGCCCAATCTTGTCATTCCAGAAATCAAGAAAGCCTTGCTTGAAACCCCAGCAGAAGTGGTTTACGTTTGTAACATCATGACTCAATATGGTGAGACTGAGCATTTTACTGACGCTGACCATGTTGAAGTGCTCAATCGCCACCTTGGCAAAGATGTGATTGACACCGTTTTGGTCAATATCCAAGAAGTACCGCAAGATTACATGAATTCTAACGAATTTGATGAGTATTTGGTTCAAGTAGAACATGATTTTGCAGGACTTCATAAACAAGTTAAACGTGTGATTTCATCAGATTTCTTGCGTTTGGAGAATGGCGGAGCTTTTCACAATGGAGACTTTGTCGTTGAGGAATTAATGAATTTGGTGAGGATGAGGAAGCGATGAGTTTTACAGTAAAAGTGAAAGAAGAGCTGCTCAATTTATCGCGGTTTGATAAGAGCGAATTATCAGCAATCATTAAAATGTCTGGTAGCCTCGGTTTGACAGGAGACGGACTTACCTTGTCTATCACAATGGAAAATGCTAAAATCGCTCGTCATATTTATGAATTGATTGAAAACCTTTATCATGTTCAGCCAGAAATTAAATACCACCAAAAGACAAATCTGCGTAAAAACCGTGTTTACAATGTTTTTGTGGCAGCAAACGTCAGAGAAATTTTGAATGACTTGCAGTTGGCGGATTCTTTCTTTGGCATTGAAATGGGAATTAACCCAACTATTTTAGAAGATGATAATAAGGGATGCGCTTATTTGCGCGGCGCTTTTTTGGCGACTGGAACCATTCGTGACCCAGAATCTGGAAAATATCAGCTGGAAATTTTCTCGGTTTATCAAGACCACGCCGAAGATTTGGCGAATTTGATGCGAAAATTTATCCTTGATGCCAAGGTCATCGAACATAAAAATGGTGCGGTAACTTATTTGCAAAAAGCAGAAGACATCATGGATTTTCTTTTGGTTATTGGTGCTATGGAATGTAAAGATGTTTTTGAAGAAATTAAGATTATGCGTGAGACACGCAACGACGTCAATCGTGCTAATAATGCGGAGACGGCAAACATTGCCAAAACCGTGACAGCTAGCATGAAAACAATCAATAATATCATTAAAATCATGGATACGGTTGGACTTGAAACCTTGCCAATTGAACTTCAACAAGTGGCTAAAATCCGTGTTGAAAATCCAGATTATTCCATTCAACAAATTGCTGATCATTTGGAAGGCACATTGACCAAGAGTGGTGTTAACCACAGATTACGTAAAATTAATAAAATTGCAGATGAATTATAGAAAGTAAAAGGAAACATTCTATATAAAAAGTCAAGAGAAAATTCTAAAAAATAAAAAACACCCTCACTGCGATAAACTTGAATGCAAGTTACTCAATCGTCTGGAGGATGCACTTGTTATTTTACTATTTTTCGTCTAAAAGCTCAATTTTAGACATACAAAAAATCTTGCCCTTAAGCAAGTTTTAAAAAGTATCTGTTCGTTTAATATTGACTGAAAATATAGATTTAGAGAAATACCAAGACTATTTTGACTATGCGTATAGTCACTCTAATAAATCACAAGCTAAAAATTTAAAACAATAAAAAAAAATAAGTGAAGGACAGGTTCTCTATTTGAAGGGAAATTTGTGCTCAAAAATTTGGTTATCAGCGATTACTAATATTATCGCACCTCTTTTTATTAGTTGGTTTAGGGGCGTTAATGAATGGAAAACTAGTCTTTGCTTTTCTAGCAGCCGTATTCATGGGCTTATCTGAATCATTATCTTCAGGAACATTAGTTTCCTTTAATTTTGATGTTTTAGCTAATGAAAAAGAGTATGCTAAATTCCTTAAAAATTCAAATATGATAAAGTATGTTTTTATTGCTTTGGTAACGATTATTTCGCCATTTTTACTAAAACAAAGTGTCCTATATCCATTAATATTATCCATTAGCTTTGTGATGATTAGCTTGATTTGTCTGTTGAAGCTGCCAAATAAAATCGTAAAATCAGATTCAAAGGAAGCTTCAGCATTATTGTTAGGAATTCGCTTAGCACCATGGCAGTTAATGATATTAGGGGGGAGTTTTACAACTCTTATTATGGTAAATAATTCTTATGCTAGCCTTTTATTGACAGACAAGGGAATTTCTTTAGATGTTTTAGGCATTATCTTGTTTTTTGTTTAATTTAGGAATGGCATTAGGAAGCTATTTAAAAATTGAGTGGAAATATACTTTGGTTATCCCAATATTAGTCGTATTAATTTCCATGCAGACAGAAGTTCATCTGATAATCTTACTATTTTTATTGATTAGAATTTTAAATGCTAACTATAATAACCAATTGATGTTAAAAATGAATCAAACGATTAAGGAAAATCGTGCCGTATCTTGGTCTTTGTATAATTTTGCTATTTCAATAAGTTTTATGTGAGCAGATTTTTTAGCAGGGCTTATTGCAGATCGATTTGGCTTATCAATGGTATATCGAGTTTTTGAACTATCTGCCACGTTTTATCTTATCTATTATTGCTGGAAAAAGTGTAAGTAATCCTCGAACTCTCACTCCACATAAACATCCTATGAAACCATTGATTTCATAGGGGTTCTTTGTTTTTGCATGAAAAAATATTTTTTGTGAGAAAAAAGCTTGCAAAAAACTTAAATTATGTTATACTTAACCGGTAAATTATTAACCGGTTAAAAAAGGAGTTGTCATGAAGAAGAAATTTCTTTTATTGATAAATTTAGTTGCACTTTTATTTGCTTGGCAAATCAGCCATATCAAGCAAGTTTCGGCAGATGACAAGATTGATGTTGTCACAACTTTCTATCCTGTTTATGAATTTACCAAAGCTGTTACGGGAGATACCGCAGATGTAACCATGTTGATCAAAGCAGGAACTGAACCACACGATTTTGAACCATCTACCAAAAATATTGCAACGATTTCAGACGCTGATGTTTTTGTCTATATGGACGATAGTATGGAAACATGGGTTGATAGCGTTGAAAAATCCATTGATTTAGACAGTTTAACAGTTGTTAAATCAACAGGAGATATGCTATTAATGGCAGGAACAGCTGAGGAAGACAACGAAGATAGCGATGACGGTCATACTCACGAATATGACCCACACGTTTGGCTCTCACCAAAACGCGCTATCACATTGGTTGAAAATATCCGTGACGCTTTTGTTGCAAAATATCCTGATAAAGCTGATACTTTCAATAGCAATGCAGCTGCTTACATTGAAAAACTAAATGATTTAGATGCCGAATACACAGAAGCATTGTCAAATGCTAAACAAACAAGCTTTGTCACACAGCACGCTGCTTTTGGTTATTTAGCACTTGATTACGGTTTGACACAAATTCCAATCACTGGTGTGTCAGCCGAATCAGAACCATCAGCAAAACGTTTAGCAAGTTTGACAAAATATGTCAAAAAATACGATATTAAATACATTTACTTTGAAGAAAATGCGTCAAGTAAAGTTGCTTCAACTTTAGCAGATGAAGCAGGGGTCAAAACAGCGGTGCTAAATCCGATTGAAAGCTTAACAAGCAAACAAATCAAAGCTGGCGAAGATTATTTCTCAGTTATGGAAGAAAACTTGAAAGCTTTGCAATTGACAACAGATGTCGCTGGTAAGACTATCAAAGCTGAAACAGACACAACCAAGACTGTTCAAAATGGTTACTTCAAAGATAAAGATGTTATCGACCGTTCATTGAGCGATTGGTCTGGTAAATGGCAATCAGTTTACCCATATCTTCTTGACGGCACATTGGATCAAGTTTTGGAATACAAAGCTAAAGCTTCAAAAGGTGAAAAAACAGCCGAAGAATATAAGGAATACTACACAACAGGTTACAAGACAGACGTTGAACAAATCCATATCAGCGGTAAAAAGAATACCATTACATTTATTAAAAACGGTGAGAAATACAAGTTTACTTATAAATATGTAGGTTACAAGATTTTGACTTATGAAAAGGTAACCGTGGTGTCCGTTATTTGTTTGAAACAGATGATGAAAATGCTGGTGAATTCAAATACGTCCAATTTAGTGACCACAACATCACAACAACAGATGCCGAGCATTTCCACATTTTCTGGGGTGGAGAAAGCCAAGATGCGCTTCTTGAAGAAATGGATAACTGGCCAACCTATTATCCAACTAGCTTAACAGGTCAAGAAATCGCACAAGAAATTGTTGTCCACTAAAAACAACCTCATCAAAAATAGCTAAAAAATCTGAAACAAAACGTTTCAGATTTTTTGTTTGAAATATGATACCTGTTACCACTTTGTTGTTCTTCGTTAGTGAAAAAATATCTTATTCTAATAAAAAAATAAGGAACTTTCAGTAAAATGCTAAGCGTTATGTAAGCAAAGGGAAGTGATTTGGGAAATATCAAAGAAGAGGTGCTGAAAATGGTTAAAGCATTGGAGACTAGTTTTAAACGCATTGAGAAAAAGTATGTTTTGGATAAAGAAAAACTAGGAGCTATTTGGGATGATTTAAAAGAACACCTTGTAGAGGATGATTATCCGACATCAACAATTCCTAGCTTATTGTCAGTGATTATTTTCTTGGTGAACGGTAGTCTGGGAACAAGTGTTGCCGTAGCTGGAACATTTTGTTTGGTACGTTTTCGTTCAGCTGCAGGTGGTGCGCGTGAACTGTTGGCACCCTTTTTAACGATGACTATCGGATTAAGTACAGGAATGGGTTGTCTAACTTTAGCCATTTTGACCACAATTGTTTTCTTGGTGATTTGACTTGGTTTGGGAAAAATGACCTTCTTTAGTTCAGGACAAACGGTGATAGATTTATCAAAAGATCGAAAAGATGAAAAGTTAATCCGCTACATCCTACACCGATTTTGTCGAGATATTGAATTGCTATCGTTGAAAAGTAGCCATAGCGGTGAACATTTGACGTTGACCTATCAAATCGACCTAAATTCAGACGACGATGATGTTTTATTAACCGATGAATTAGTCGAACACATTGTAGATATTGACATTTCAATGACCAAATTAGCTAAGAAAAAGAAAAACTTGTAATACAAGTTAACCAGAACCTCGGTTCTGCTTTTTTTGTCATCAGAAAACCACTAGCTGTGCTAGTGGTTTAGTGTAGCTTTCAGCGTGGTATAAAAAATCCCCCTAAAATGATATATTAGAAAAGGCTTCCCAACCACAAACTAATATACATAAGGAGGCCCCCTGATGAAACAGGATAACAATAGTTTAGCACATACCACATGGAATTGTAAGTATCATATTGTTTTCGCCCCAAAATACCGTCGACAAATTGTATATGGAAAATATAAGGCAAGTATCGGTCAGATTATACGTCAATTATGTGACCGTAAAGGAGTAGAGATTCATGAAGCAGAAGCGTGTAAAGATCATATTCATATGTTAGTGAGTAAAAGTGGTGCAAAAGGGAAAGTATTCAGTAAGCCTTTAGATTTTGGCCGGTAAGAGAGACTTTCAGCCGAAGAGCAAACACGGGTGGTTTTGATTGATGAACAATTAAACAAGCTTGTAAGTTCTTGCAGATTGAATTATCAGTGTGACAATAGACGATTTTTGAGTGCGTTGCAAGCTTCTGAAAACTTTGTTATAATGAACTAAGATAGCACTTACATTAAGGAGGCACCGTGAAAGAAAAGCGTATTACAAAGTTCTTTTTAACCTGCGCAACTTTGGTTACTTGTATTACCTTGAGCGTTAACCTTTGTTTTCAACATTCTACAAAAGCGGTTGTCGCAGAATCTTCGGAAACATCAGATACAGCAACAGCTGATTTTATTGCAAGCATTGGCGAAACAGCACGACAAATTGGGCAAGAGCGTAACCTCTACGCTTCTGTGATGATTGCACAAGCTGTCTTAGAATCAAGTAGTGGGCAGTCTGCGCTCAGCCAGTCTCCTTATTATAATTTCTTTGGTATCAAGGGGAGTTACAATGGCAATTCTGTGACCATGCTAACTTGGGAAGATGACGGAAATGGCAATACTTACGAAGTTGACCAAGCATTCAGGTCATATGATAGTTTAAGCGATTCGTTGAATGATTACGCTAATTTGCTTAGTTGGGATTTGTATTCTGGAACGTGGAAGTCTAACACAACATCTTACCAGGACGCCACGGCAGCCTTGACTGGTTTGTATGCCACAGACACATCTTACGCTGATAAATTAAATGCTTTAATTGAGCAATATGGTTTGACAGTCTATGATGAACCAGCAAGCACAGAGGAAGAAACAAGTAGCGAGGACAATTCAGACCATGTCTGGAATGAATATCGTGGCTCTTACACAACAGCAGCCATTCTAGCAGAAGACGAAGCATGGCTTCGCTTCATTAGTCAATAGAATAGGAAAGAGGAGCTTTCTCCTCTTTTTTATATTATTTTGAAAATAAAAAAAGCCAATTTCGATTGCTCGAAAATGGCTTTCCTGTAAAACACGGTTTCTTATTTGAGACCGTATTTTTTGTTGAAGCGATCCACACGACCGTCTGCTTGTGTGAATTTTTGGCGTCCAGTGTAGAATGGGTGAGAATCTGATGAGATTTCCACACGTACAAGTGGATAAGTAGCGCCTTCAAATTCTACAGTTTCGTTAGAAGATTTTGTAGAACCGCTAAGGAATTTGTAACCAGTAGTTGTGTCCATGAACACTACTGGACGGTATTCTGGATGGATGTTTTGTTTCATTGTTAAAAGATTTCCTTTCTGCCATGGTGCTTTTTTGATGTACCATAGTTATTTTAACTTCTATAGTTTATCAAATAATACGATATTTGACAAGACTTTTAAGCAAATTAATTGAATTAAAATCAAGTTGTCATTAAGTCAAGGCTATCAAGGGATGCTTAGTCTTTTGGTGTTAGTAAGTCTTTGATTTCTTGGTAAATTTCGTCGTTTTCTTCAAGGCTATAAGAATTCGCTCCGCTGGCTAATGGGTGTCCGCCTCCGCCATGGCGTTTAGCGATTTTATTGATAACCTGTGATTTACTACGGAGACGCACACGGTAATGTTTATCAGCTTGTTCGACAAAAATTGCCCATGATTGGATACAATCAATTTTTCCAGGTGTTCCAACGATGGCAGATGTTTCAGCATCAGTTACGTTGAATTTTTTCATGGTCTCCTGTGTCAATACCACACGAGCAGCGCCATTTTCATCAACTTCAAGATTGTCAAAAACGTAGCCTTGAAGTTTAGCAATTTTAAATGAAAACGAGTCCATTTGATGAGCTAGTGTTGAAAAGTCAAAATCATATTCGCGTAGCTTGCTCGCAATTGAGAGCGTTTTGCTTGTTGTTGCAGGATAAAGGAAACGTCCAGTATCACCGACGATACCACAATAAAGCAGGCGAGCTGCCCCATTTGACAAAGCTAGATTAGTTGAAAGGGCAAAATCGGTGATGATTTCGCTAGCGCTAGAGGCAGTTGTATCAACATAAAGCAAATCACCGTAAGAATCGTCATTAGGGTGGTGGTCGATTTTAATCAGAAAGTCACCTTTTGCATAGCGGTCATCGTCAACACGTGGCGTGTTTGCAGTATCGGTAACAATAACTAAAGCACCTTGGTAATCATCATCAGAGACAGTATTCATTTTTGTCAACCAAGTAAGTGTTGGCTCGTCTTTCCCAGTCGCCAAGACTTTTTTTTCTGGAAAATTATGTCTGATAATATCACGAAGCCCGACTTGACTACCGAGAGCGTCAGGGTCGGGACGTTGATGACGGTGGATAATAATGGTATCGTAAGCTTTTATTTTTTCTAAAATTTCTTCAAAAGTGTTGTTCATCGTTTATTCTCCAATATCATATCAATATGTGGAATACCGTCCTCTAGGTATTCATCAGAAATTGTCTTGAATCCAAAAGAAGTGTAAGATGTTTGTAAGTAAGCATGAACTTCAGTATTTTCCATAAAAACAAAGAAAATGAATTAAAACTTTTATATCGCTTACCATGACATTTTTCTGGTTTTCATTATACCACAGAAAAAAGAGAATTTATTTTAGAATGCTTATTTGATAGATACTTTTGTTAATTTCTATACGAAAATGCTCGAAAATGCCTCTAAATCAGCTTTTTGAGTCGGTGTTGCAAATAAGCAAAATCAAAAATTACCAGAAAAGAAAGCGCGTAAAAAAACGTTATATTATCCAATTAGAGAGGGATAAAAGCTGAATCAGCGAAACTTCCTATATTTCAACAATAAAACAGTCACTGATAGCAGATTTTGCTAAAAATGGCTGTTTTTTCTTATTTTCTCGTTGAGAATGAGAGTTAAAAATAACGGTGTTGAGAATTGTAGAAAGATAATTGTGGTATAATAAATACATTAGGAGGTTCACTATGGTTGAATTTACTCTTGAACCTTTTGCTAACGACACTTTCAAATTGCTTAAATTATTGAAAGTATCATTAACTAAGGAGAACTTTTATGAATAATCATATCTTACAATAATTTATGTTCTGGTTTTATTAACCATGGGAGTTAGTATCTTTGGTGGTATGAAAATTATACGAAAGGAAAATTTTCAACACCGTTATCAGATTTTGCAAAATTAGACAAGAAAATTAGGAATATCTACAGTTCTGTGGCACATATCGTCCCTGTATCCGCCCCATCCAATCAATTTGATAAAAAAATGGAAGAGGCTAAGAAAGTCTTGACGGAAACACTGAAGGGGATGGACACTTTTAACGGACGCAAAGTGGGAAGTATTGTCAAAGATAAATTAGCCCAACAATCCAGCCAAATGGCGAAAGTCGGAGGGTTAAGCTATACCAATCCCAAATCGTTGGCAATTTTTACGGATAAGACATTTAAAAATGAAATAAAAGAATTCCACAAAATTGTAAGAAAAGAAGAAAAGCTTGATTTCAAAAAAGAACATCCACTCTTAGCAGCCATGAATGGAAATCTAACCGAAGCAGATTTACAGGAATTGGATCAATTGATAAATAGTTCGTTGGCCGACTCTATCAAAGAAGGGCAAAGTTTGACTGAATCCCTAAAAAAATCTATATCGCGAGAAGAATGACACGACTCAAAAGTGGCAATTTAGTTATAAAAACAGCCGAAGGCTGGGCCAAGAAACTGGATCAATTGGTTGGAATTGATGAGTATTTAAATAAATTTGTCTCTAGAGGTGGAAAGCTTACCCGAGCGGGCAATGAGCTAGTGGAATTATTAGAATTAGCCGATAAAAATGTGATTTTCAGAACCTCAAAAAATGCGTTCAGTAAAGAGAGTCTCAAAGGTATTGCCCAAGGTTCCTTAAAAGCAATGGGAAAATCATTGAAGAAAAGTGCGAGTTTTGGGCTGAGCGGTCTTGTAAAAGAGGTCAAAGCCTTAGTCAATGCAAAAGGTGCTGGAAAGATTATTCCCGGATTGAATGTAGCGGCAGGTGCTGTGGAGGTTGTGCAAGGAATAAGCAAGAGTGAAAAACAGGCCAGAAAAGATGGCTTGAAAGGGCATGAAATTACCGCAAGTAAAGTTGGCGGTGCATTGGTGGATGTCGGAAAAGTGGCGGTGACAACGGCGATGATAGGAGCGGCAACCGCACTTTTACCAGCCACTGCATCAATAGGAGCAGTTGTTGGTGTGGGAATAATAGCAGGTTGGACAGCAGATACAATTGATAAGAAACTAGGAGTTACTTCGGAAATGAAAAAAGGTGTCAACTCTCTAATAAAAAGTGCGCGAGGATGGTTTTCATGATAAAAAATTATGTGCCTACGAAATATAAAGACTATAACAAGAAGCCTTTTACAAAACAATCGGCTAAGAAAGTGTTGAGCGCTTATTTACTGTTGCTTATTGGTTTGATAGTTATACAAATATTTGATAAAGAGAAAGAAACACATCAAAATTTTTTAAGCATACAGTCTATTGGAGCTGTTGTCTTATTTGTACTTTCATTAATCGTTTATCTACTATTTGATAAGAAAAACATACAAAAATATTTAGCGTTAATTATGTATTTTTCATCAATATTGTTTACTTTTTTTGCTATAGCATTTTTTAGTTTCTTAGCAGAAAATCCTGTAAAAGTATTTATTGAAAGTATTAGTTTATTGTTTATTCTGCTTATTTTTTTAGAGTTTGTATATATGCTGATTGTTTTCATTTCGTTAAAAATTAATAATTTGAATTTACGAGATATGGTTGCTATGTTCATTATGAACGGAGTGAGTTTGCTTGGAATTGGTTTAATCGTTTTATCAGAAGCTAAAGACAATATATCATTTGGAGTTTTTGGAGCTACAGCAATAATAGCGGGTTTACTTATTTTAGCAACATTTCATTATCCTAGAGTATTACACTATTGGAAAAGACAATCAGATATTGATAGCGATGTATCTGTATATGGAAATTCCATTGAAATGATGAAGAACAAGAGAACCAAAAAATAACTATATTTCTTCCAGAATTAAACGAATGTCAGACGGTACTTTAGTGATCAAAAAAGCCAGAAAATGGTTGAGTAAGTTTGATAAACTAGCCGGAATTGATAACTATATGAGAAAAGGCAAAGACTTTACCCGACTTAGCACTTCAGGCGGTTTAAAACAGTTTACTGATTTAGGCGATTCATTACTGGATCAATTGAAATTAGTGGATAAAAATGTTGTATTAAAAGGATCAAAACAAGCCTTTAAAGAATCAGTTAAAGGTATTGGTAAAGGAACTTTAAAGAGTGCTGGAGCGGCTTTGAAAAAAGGCGTAAGTTTTGGGATTAACGGTGTCGTGAAAGATGCCAAGGCCTTAGTTAGGGCTAAAGGCGCAGGAAAAATTGTGCCAGGGTTAAATATAGCTTTAGGAGCTGTAGATGTCGTTCAAGGAATCAGTAAGAGTGAGAAACAAGCCAGAAAAGATGGCTTGAAAGGCAGTGAAATTACCGCAAGTAAAGTTGGCGGTGGTTTGGTAGATGTCGGAAAAGTGGCGGTTACAACTGCGGCGATAGGAGCGGCTGGGGCTGTAGCAGGATTTTTTGGAGCTCCTGTTGTGGGCGTGGTAGGAGCAGGTATTGCAATGTCCTGGGGAATAAATTTCTTAGATAAGAAGTTTAAAGCAACAGAAAATTTAAAACATGGAGTTAATTCAATGATAAAAGGCATTCGGGGGTTGGGAAAATGAAAGATATAATAAAAAATTACATTCCAAATCAATACAAAATAAGGAGCAAGAAAAAAATAACAACCAGAACAATAAAAAGAGGCTTGTATATACTTTTAGCTACATTCTTATTGCAGATTTTTTATTATGTATTTGGTAATGATATAGTAATTGATAAGCTATTTCTAAATATATTAACCTTTATCACTATATTTATAATAGTTGTAAATCTAAGTATATATTTAAATTATGTTTTCAAAAGCAGTATAAATAAGTGGGCAGGAATTTTTTTCTATGTATCTATGATAGTGGATATATTTTTGATACTAGGTTGTATATCATTTTTATTAGATAATTCTTTTGAAACTTTTGTCGAAGTTAGTATAGCTACTTTAGTTACATTTGTAATAGCTGAAATTTTATATCTATTCTCTATTAAACGCTCAGTTATCAAAAATAATTATAAAATAAGAGATAAATTTTTTAGCTTTCTGCTCAATGGAGTTAGTTTATTAGGGATAGTATTTCTGTTTATATCAGATTTTACAGATAATTGGTTTTTGGGAATCTTAGGTTGTGCATGTATTTTAATCATGACTCTTCTTTTAGCAACTATTCATTTAAATAGAATCCTTCTTCTGTGGAAACCAAATAATTCGAATAATGATCAAACGTCAATCTATGGTAATTCAATTGAAATGATGAAGAACAAGAAAACAAAAAAATAGCTATATTTCTTCAAGAATTAAGTGAATGGCAGATGGTAAGTTGGTCATAAATAAAGCTGGAAAATATCTAAGCAAACTAGATAAATTAACAAGGATTGATAAATACGTAAAATAAGGGAAATCATTTACACGCCTAAGCACCTCAGGAGGCTTAAAACAATTTACTGATTTAGGTGATTCATTACTAGATAAATTGAAATTAGTGGATAAAAATGTTGTGTTAAAAGGATCAAAACAAGCATTTAAAGAAGCAATCAAAGGAATTGGCAAAGGAACTTTAAAGAGAGCTGGAAATGCTTTGAAAAAAAGCGTAAGTTTTGGGATTAACGGTGTTGTGAAAGATGCCAAGGCATTAGTCAATGCAAAGGGTGCAGGAAAAATTGTGCCAGGGTTGAACATAGCTTTAGGAGCTGTAGAGGTCGTGCAAGGAATAAGCAAGAGTGAAAAACAAGCCAGAAAAGACGGCTTGAAAGGGTATGAAATTACCGCAAGTAAAGTTGGCGGTGCATTGGTGGATGTCGGGAAAATTCAATTGAAATGATGAAGAACAAAAGAACTAAAAAATAGAAACATTTCTTCCATGATTGTATAGATGTCAATAAAGTAGACACAAAAAGAGCAGATACTTAAAGATTTTCAAAATAAATAGCCTCCTTTTCATTTGGTGTAAGCATATCCAATGTTCCATGAGGACGTTTGGTGTTATAGAATCCTTCAATGTAAGCGAAACAAGCCAACCGTACTTCTTCGATTGAATGAAATGAACGGCGGTTTAATTCTTCTTTTTTCATATATTTAAAAAAAGCTTCGGTGACGGCGTTATCCCACGGATAACCTGGTTTAGAAAGAGAATGGACAATCGGATGATGCTCGATAAACTTTCTAAATTCAAAAGAGGTATATTGTGACCCTTGATCTGTATGAAAAAGAACAGGACTCATTAAATTTCGAGAATGAAGTGCTTTATCTAATGTTTTAATGGCTAGGTTTGTATCAATCGTTGATCCTACGGTCCAAGCAATTACTTTTCTAGAAAACAAATCTAAAACGACACACAAATACGCAAATGTTTTCTTACCGATGGGTATATAAGAAAAATCACTAGTCCAAACTTGATTTGGTGCAGGTGGATTGAACGCTTGTTTTAGATGATTTGGACGTGTCAAAGAAACCTTGTTTTTTCTTTTTTTGAAAACAGGTTTTACTGTAGACATTTTTGGTAGGTTCATTGATTTCATCAAGCGATAAACTCGACCAATACTAATCGAAATGCCATAATCACGCAAAAGGATCCGTCGGATCTTTGCAGCGCCAAGACGTTTTTGAGAAGAAGTATAAATTTCTAAAATCACTTTTCTTAGGTGTTGATTTTCTTTTGTTCTTGGGGCTACTTTTCCAGAAAAACGTTTGTAATAAGTGGAACGATTGACTTTGAGCACACGACAGAGTGTAACAATACTGTGTTCATATCGAAGAATGTGTATGGCTTTTAATCGTTCGTCGAGCGAGGCGTGAATATGGCAATCGCTTTTTTTAGGATTAAATTTTCTTCCTCGAGTTGAGCATTTCGTTTTTGTAACTGTTTGATCTGACGAGCCGTAAGGATCGTGTTATCGTCAATTTTTACTTCGGAATATTGTTTTACCCAACGCGCAATCGAAGAAAGAGCGATGCCGTATTCCTTAGATAAAGCATTTTGAGTTTTTCCACTTTCGTGAAGTTTAACAATCGATTTCTTAAATTCTTCATCAAATTTACGTGGTGATTTTCTGTTGTCTCCCATATTAAAAAATCCTTTCAAAATTTGTGTCTATTCATTTAATAGTATATCAAAAAAAGTGTCCACTTTATTAGGATACATGCACTATTGAGGGGATTTTCAGAGAGATTATTGAATCTAATGGATGGACTATTGAGGGAACCACTTATAATTTAGATGATTATGCTTTGAAAACACCAAGAATGAGCAAGAAGAAAAAAATATCGGTTGACCAAGTTTTTTCAAATGATAATAGTGTAGTGTTTATCGAACAAAAAATAAGAGACGACCATGATACTTCTAAATGGGAAGGACAGTGGAATAATTTTGAATATAAGTTAAAAGTTTTAACGGAGATTTACAAGGAAAAAGGTATCATTGGAATCATGTGGATGATCGATGACAACTTTGAAAGAAATAAGGAGAATTATCTAGATAAGATTGAAAAACTGAGTGATGATTTTAAAAATAAGGTATTTTTGATTTATGGAGCTGATATTGACGAAAAATTAAATGAGTTAGGTGGGCGCCAAAATTTATATTATCAACCCTTTTATAATTTCTTAGATAATTGGCATAATGAGAGTGTTAAAATACCTGATTTGAACTTTGATAAATATGCTTATGATGTTTACAGGTCTTTCAAGGATTGAGTGAAAAACAAGCTATCAGTTTCTTTACAAACGAATCAATAGTAACAGAGGTTTTCCCAATCATATTTCCAAATATGCAAGCTATAAAAGCGTATAATCTTATGTTACAAACTAAAGATAAAAAAACTAAAAAGGAAGAAAAAATCTTACCAATTCTTGAAAAATTGATTGAAAAATCTATAACCACTTCTAATACTTAAATAGATATTCACTAGACCTAATAACCTCCAAATCCTCCTCATCAATCAGTGAGACGCGCTCCTCTGCCAATTCCTGATAGAGAATATCCTGGATATTCTTCTGTTTCAAAATCATAGAGACTAGCGACCACCTCGCTAGTTTTCTATATCGGGGGATATGACATTCTTTGGCAATGGCATACAGTCTCGTTTTAGGGAGGTCTAGGAGGTATTCACGTTTGTTAAAAGAAAGAACACCATCTTCCTCATTGAATTTGAAATAAGGGCTGTCCACAGCATCTCTCGCCTTCTCAGTTTCTTCCTTCAAAACTTCCATGTAACGAGGACTTGGTTTTGGTAATACTAATTCTTTTTGCCTTACTTCAGTTGAAGTAAGGTTTTTCTTTGTCTTTAAAATCTCAATAAAGATCGCTTCTGCATCTTTTTGAGAAGTGGGATAATACCCATGTTTCGTTCTCCAATTCCGAATATAGGTGAAGAAACCAATATAGTCTTGTAAATACTTAGTGGATACATTCGTCATATCACGGTAGATATACTGTTTAATCTCTTTATGCAATTCGTTGGCACGACCAAGAGATAAGCCATTCTGGTATTTCAATTCGGTGAAGGTATCAAATAGCATTTCTCCTCGTTGGTAATACGATCACTAATCCCTTCATAGTAGAGATGCTCCAACACTTTCTTATTTGCTTTCTTTTCAAATTCTTCTGTTGCCTGAATCACATAACCATGATCCCCAATCATTTTAATATAGTTAGAAGGACGAACATAGTGGGGGGGCTCAGTTTACAATAGTCCTCATAAATACTATTCGCATCACTACAGAGATAAGAGATATTGTCAAAGTGTTCATCAAACAAATCAAAGAAAAGTTCAGGCGATACCTTGCCTAAGCTAGCTACTTTACAAACGCAATAACCTTTACTATCAACAGCTGTGTTGACAGTGGCGAATTCTGACCCCATCACGCCATACTGGGAAGGCTGCCTACCATAACGTGGTTTCCTGTAGGTATTCTTACTGATAGTGGAAACTAACTGCCGACTTCCTTTTTGACTTTTTCTAATGAAGGTTTCATCTACTTGGATGACACCTGTTAATTGAGGCATTGGCATCTCAGCCAGAGCATGAATTAATTTTATTCTCCAAAACCACACGGTTTTATAATCAATCCCAGCGCAGCCATAATCATTTACCAAGACATTCATCATATCGTGAATAGGATGGTGATTTATCACCATTTCTAACACTTTAACCCAAATATCCCAATGCCAACGTGTCTTCTCTAAAATAGTGTCTGTAAAGCGATTGAACCGCTTATGGCAATCCTTGCACTTGAACTGTTGAATGTTATGACGTTTTCCGTTTTTGACCACTGCATCAGAGGCGCAAGAAGGACAAGCTGTATTAACTTCTAACCTTTCTAAACGTTGCTCAAAATTAGATACAACAAGCTGATTGAGTGTGTTGGAGAAATCACTGCTTTGTTTTTTAGAATAGTGTTCCACCACGTTTTTAAACTGTGTATAAGGTAGTGTCTCCACATAATTCAAAACATCTTCTAAACTAAGTTGTTTTTTAGCCATTTGTTTTCCTCCCTCAATTCATACAGTTTAATTGTCTACACCATTACTACAACATAAAAAGAAGCTGTTTCTCAACAAGAAATGGATAGATTTTGAAAAAAATGCTAGTAAGTAAGGTTGAAATTAAGGTATTTGTAAGCATCACACCATTATTGGATAATATAAAAAAACGTGTAAGTATTGAAATAAAAAAGGAAATATGCTATAATCATATCTTGTAAGGGTTATCATATGATAATTCGAAAAAACACAAATAAAAAGGAGAACCATGATATGGCTTCAAAAGATTTTCACATTGTTGCAGAAACAGGAATTCACGCACGTCCAGCTACTTTGCTTGTTCAAACAGCTAGCAAATTTGCTTCAGACATCACTCTTGACTACGAAGGTAAAGCCGTAAACCTTAAATCTATCATGGGTGTTATGAGCCTTGGTGTTGGTCAAGGTGCTGACGTTACTATCTCTGCTGAAGGTACAGACGCAGACGACGCACTTGTAGCAATCGAAGAAACAATGACTAAAGAAGGATTGGCTTAATAAAATGACAGAAATGCTTAAAGGAATTGCCGCATCTGATGGTGTTGCTGTTGCTAAAGCGTATCTACTCGTTCAACCGGATTTGTCATTTGAAACTGTTACAGTTGAAGATACAAGTGCAGAAGAAGCTCGCCTAGATGTCGCATTAAAAGCATCACAAGACGAGCTTTCTGTTATTCGTGAGAAAGCAGTAGAAACACTAGGTGAAGAAGCAGCTGCCGTGTTTGATGCACACTTGATGATTCTTGCTGACCCAGAAATGATCAGCCAAATCAAAGAAACTATCTGTGTAAAACAAATGAATGCAGAAGCAGCTCTTAAAGAAGTGACTGATATGTTTATCACTATCTTTGAAGGAATGGAAGATAACCCATACATGCAAGAACGTGCAGCGGATATCCGTGACGTTTCAAAACGTGTATTGGCACACCTTATCGGTGCTAAACTTCCAAATCCTGCAACTATTGATGAAGAATCAATCGTTATTGCACACGACTTGACACCATCTGATACTGCTCAATTAAACAAACAATTTGTAAAAGCCTTTGTTACTAACATTGGTGGACGTACAAGTCACTCAGCTATCATGGCACGTACTCTTGAAATCGCGGCTGTTCTTGGAACAAACGATATCACAAGTCGTGTTAAAGATGGCGACATCGTAGCAGTAAATGGTATCACAGGTGACGTGATTATCAACCCAACAGAAGAAGAAATTGCTGAATTTAAAGCAGCTGGTGAAGCATACGCTAAACAAAAAGCTGAATGGGCTCTTCTTAAAGATGCTGAAACAGTAACAGCTGATGGTAAACACTTCGAATTGGCAGCTAACATCGGAACACCTAAAGACGTTGAAGGTGTTAATGCTAATGGTGCAGAAGCAGTTGGTCTTTATCGTACTGAATTCTTGTACATGGATTCACAAGATTTCCCAACTGAAGATGAACAATATGAAGCATACAAGGCTGTTCTTGAAGGCATGAATGGTAAACCAGTTGTGGTTCGTACTATGGATATCGGTGGGGATAAAGAACTTCCATACTTTGACCTTCCAAAAGAAATGAACCCATTCCTTGGATTCCGTGCACTTCGTATTTCTATCTCAGAAACAGGAAATGCAATGTTCCGCACACAAATTCGTGCACTTCTTCGTGCATCTGTTCACGGACAACTTCGTATTATGTTCCCAATGGTTGCACTTCTTAAAGAATTCCGTGCTGCTAAAGCAATCTTTGATGAAGAAAAAGCTAACCTTAAAGCTGAAGGTGTTGCAGTGGCAGATGATATCCAAGTAGGTATCATGATTGAAATCCCAGCGGCAGCTATGCTTGCTGACCAATTTGCAAAAGAAGTTGACTTCTTCTCAATTGGTACAAACGACCTTATTCAATACACTATGGCCGCTGACCGTATGAACGAACAAGTTTCATACCTTTACCAACCATATAACCCATCTATCCTTCGTTTGATTAATAATGTTATCAAAGCAGCACACGCTGAAGGTAAATGGGCTGGTATGTGTGGTGAAATGGCTGGTGACCAGAAAGCTGTTCCGCTTCTTGTCGGAATGGGACTTGATGAGTTCTCTATGTCAGCTACATCAATTCTTCGTACACGTAGCCTTATGAAGAAACTTGATACAGCTAAAATGCAAGAATATGCAAATCGCGCTCTTACAGAATGCTCAACGATGGAAGAAGTTCTTGAGCTTAGCAAAGAATACGTTGATTTCGATTAATTGTGTTTAATATTATCAGAAAGAGTTTGGACTATTTTGTCCGAACTCTTTTTTAATTTTACGGATAGATATGTAGTGGTTTTCCTGTCACTTTAGCTTAGCTAATAGCTGAAGAATCAACTTTTGTCGGCACTACTGATTTTTAAAGGCTTATGAATAGAATATTCACTGGAGAATTTATGTTTAAAACAAAATCCTTGACTTGGAGTGTACTCTAAGTTGTACAATACAGATGAAATTCGTATTTTACCACAAAAAACTGTATTCAATAAATTTATTATTATGAAAATTTGATATTGCAAAGTTTTTGTCTTAATTTTCTGAATTTTTTTGTGTTAAAATATTGAAAAAAGCAGAAAAAGTGATAAAATGGAATTATCACATTCAAAAGGAGATATAGCTTGACTAAACAATATAAAAACTATGTTAATGGAGAGTGGAAACTTTCTAAAGAAGAAATTAAAATTTATGCTCCTGCCACAGGTGAAGAACTCGGTTCTGTACCTGCAATGAGCCAAGAAGAAGTTGATTACGTTTACGCTTCTGCAAAAGCCTCTCAAAAAGAATGGCGTGCGCTTTCATACGTAGAACGTGCAGCTTACCTTCATAAAGCAGCGGATATTTTAGTGCGTGATGCTGAAAAAATCGGTGCTGTACTTTCAAAAGAAATTGCTAAAGGTTACAAATCAGCAGTAGGTGAAGTTATCCGTACAGCTGAAATCATTAATTATGCCGCTGAAGAAGGTGTCCGTCTTGAAGGTGAAGTCCTTGAAGGTGGAAGCTTTGAAGCAGCAAGCAAGAAAAAAATCGCTATTATTCGTCGCGAACCAGTAGGATTGGTACTTGCTATCTCACCATTTAACTATCCAATTAACCTTGCAGGTTCTAAGATTGCTCCTGCCCTTATTTCAGGGAATGTTGTTGCCCTTAAACCACCTACGCAAGGTTCTATTTCAGGTCTTCTTTTGGCTGAAGCATTTGCTGAAGCTGGACTTCCAGCTGGTGTATTCAACACAATTACAGGACGTGGTTCAGTAATCGGTGACTACATCGTTGAACATGAAGCTGTTAACTACATCAACTTCACAGGTTCTACACCAGTAGGTGAACACATTGGTAAACTGGCTGGTATGCGTCCAATTATGCTTGAACTCGGTGGTAAAGACTCAGCTATCGTTCTTGAAGATGCTGACCTTGACTTGGCTGCTAAAAACATTGTTGCTGGTGCTTACGGTTACTCAGGTCAACGTTGTACAGCCGTTAAACGTGTCCTTGTTATGGATAGCGTTGCAGATAAATTGGTTGCCAAAGTTTCAGAACTTGTTAAAGATTTGACTGTTGGTATGCCTGAAGATGATGTTGATATTACTCCGCTTATCGATACAAAAGCTGCTGACTATGTTGAGGGTCTTATCAAAGACGCTCAAGATAAAGGTGCTAAAGAAGTTATTTCATTCAAACGTGAAGGTAATCTTATTAGTCCAGTATTGTTTGACAATGTAACAACTGATATGTGTTTGGCTTGGGAAGAACCATTTGGCCCAGTCCTTCCAGTTATCCGTGTTAATTCAGTAGAAGAAGCTGTTGAAATTTCAAACAAATCTGAATACGGTCTTCAAGCAGCAGTATTTACAAACAACTTCCCATTGGCATTCAAGATTGCTGAACAACTTGAAGTGGGTACTGTTCACATCAACAACAAAACACAACGTGGTACAGATAACTTCCCATTCCTTGGTGCTAAGAAATCTGGTGCTGGAACACAAGGTGTGAAATACTCTATTGAAGCAATGACAACTGTTAAATCAACAGTATTTGATATTGCAAAATAATTTTTGATGAAGGTTGGAACGGTCCTGTTCTGACCTTTTTTAGTTTAGAAATATGGTTACAATTGTGTTCTTCATGAAAATTTTTATAAATTTTTTCTTTTTTGCAATGGTTTTACACTTTTTTTGTTATGAAAGCGTATGCAATTGTGATAAAATAAGGGTAACCATACAATAGGAGGTAGAAAATGGTAACACGTAATCAATTTTCAACTTTGGAAATGTGCAAAGCAAGTCCATATTTTTCTGCATTAAAAACTATTGTCGAAACAGCATTTTATGAGAATCAGGTCATTTCAATCAAGACTTTAGAAGAGGCTTATCAATTGGCATCGAATGCTGATGGTACAGTGATTTTGGACATGCCTGTCATTCATACGAAGGAACTTGGCTTGCCGTCCTATGCTCGAGTTTTATTGACAAATTCGGGAGCTGTGGTTGGTAGAACAGCTAAGGCACGTCGTATTTATGGCTTGGATTCAGATGAAGATGAGCGCTTGTTATCCATTGTGCGAAGTGCGGTTTATCAAGCCCATAGTCGCAAATTCTATAAAGCAGATGCAATTGTTGGTTTGGATGAAGAGTTTATGGTGCGTGCACATTTGATAGTGCCTGAGGAAGAAATCAACAATCTCTATTCATGGTTACTTAATTTTCAGATTTTAGATGAAGAATTTAAAAATCGTTTAAAAGTTTCTAAACGGTATGATGAAGATGATATTTTTGTCTTTTTTGATCCTAAATGGTCTCATCCAGATTATCCAGATGGTTTAGCTTATTTTGACACGAATCACAATTGTGTGGCTATTTTAGGTTTGAATTATTTTGGAGAATTGAAAAAAGCGACATTAACGTTGGCTTGGGGAACAGCTGCGCGCAATGGCTATGTTTCTTGCCACGGTGGTTTGAAAATTTTCCAAGGAGAAGAGGAAAAAAATGATTATGTTGCCTCTTTCTTTGGCTTATCTGGTTCAGGAAAATCAACGTTGACTCATGCTAAGCATAATGGAAAATACGATATCAAAGTGTTACATGATGATGCCTTTATTATTTCCGAAAAAGATGGCTCATCCATTGCGCTAGAACCGTCTTATTTTGATAAGACCAACGATTATCCAACTGGACACCCAGAGCAAGGCTTTTTCGTGACTGTTCAAAATTGTGGTGTGACGTTGGATAATAATGGTCGTAAAAAATTGATGACCGAGGATATTCGTAATGGGAACGGACGTACCGTAAAATCACGTTTTGCAACGCCAAATCGTGTTGACCATATCGCAGAGCCAATTAATGCGATTTTTTGGATTATGAAAGACGATTCATTGCCACCTTTAATCAAAATTAATGATTCACTCATGGCAGCGACAATGGGTTGTACATTGATGACAAAACGTTCAAGCACTGAAAATATTGAAGGTAGCAAGCAATCATTAGTTATTGAACCATTTGCAAATCCATTTAGGGTTTATCCTTTGGTCGAAGATTACCAAAAATTCCGTTCATTATTTGCTAGTGGTGTTGACTGTTATATCATTAATACGGGATTTTACATGGGAAATGGTATTCCAAAAGAAGTTTCTTTAGATATCATTGAAAAAATTGTTGACGGCAATGCTGATTTTAAGGCTTTTGGTCCAATTGAAGGCTTTGAATATCTGACATTAGAGGACTATCCTGTCCACCGTTTTGATGAGAAATATAAACAATTGATTCGTTCACGGATGCAAATTCGTTTGAATTTTCTATTGTCTTTCAATCAAAATAACCCTAAACTAGCTCTGCCTGTTGAAGCTATCTCGCGTTTGGAACGAGTTATTAACAATCTAAAATAAGGTCATATTCTTACAAAGCTATTTATTCGATGAAAAAGTATCCCTAGCGGGTACTTTTTTGATATACTTTAATAAAAATACATTTTTACTAATAATTATAAACAATGTAATCTCTAGTATTTATCACATTATTTGTCAATAAATCTGACTATAAATGTTTTAAATATATAACTATAAAATATGGTAAAAATAAAAAAAATTCAGAAAATTATTTTTTTTAATAAACTTGTGTTTTAATGTTTGAGCCGTCAATATGAAATAACCATTTTTTTGGCAGCAGGTGCAGGTCGTGTTTCGGCTGATGAGTTGTCGAAAGCAGCTCTTGATGGTCAAGTAATTATCGAGGACACTGATGTTCCGAAAGAAGAATCCCTCATTCTTGAAGAGGTCATCAAACCAGAAACACCACCGAAAGTGGAACTGCAGGTCAGTGAAAACGAGAAAGGAGGAGAGGTAGCTGCCCTAGGGGTCGTAACCGTTCATAAAGAAGTTAAAGCTTCAACTCCTACTAAACCTTTGGCAAGTTCAAAAGCAACCGACGAGCTCCCTCAAACATCAAGCGTTACACAAAATTATCTTCTTGCTCTCGGCTTTGCTTTAGTGACACTAACAGCAGGCATCTGGAAACGAAGAAAAGTCTCTAAAGACTAATAAATTTAAGTTTAGTCATCCCTTCCTCTAACAAAAAAGCACATCTGAAAGAGAAAATTCTCAATTGGGTGTGCTTTTTGAGTGTATGAAGGCTTATTTTTTTAAATGAAGTTCTTGATTTTTAAGATAAACTTCTGAGACTTGAGCGTATTTTTTTAGTTTTTTCAATTCTTCTTTGTGCGTAATGAAAGTAATGACAACGCCAGCTTTTCCCATACGCCCAGTTCTTCCTGCACGATGAGTATAGACTTCTTTATCACGAGCAAGGTCGAAATTGATAACGTAATCGAGATTTTCAATATCAATCCCACGGGCAGCTAAATCAGTTGCCAACAGTAGTGAAATGTCATGATTTTTGAATTTTTCAAGAATGACTTTACGGAATTTGACATTAATATCAGAAGCCAAAGAAACAGCAGAAACACGATTAAATTGGAGACGTTCTTCAGTAGCTCCTAAATCTGAAAGACTGTTGAAAAAGACCAAGCCACGGAATTCTGGAATATTTGAAAATTTGCGGAGTAATTCAAGGCGATCCCGTTTATCAACGGTAATGTAATAATGAGCGATTTGTTCCAGCTTTTGGTCAGACAAATCAATCGTCAACGTATTTTCAGCGAGTGCGTCAGCGTCAACTTTATTGGTTGCACTCATGTAAACTATTTGGTGGTCACGTGGAACGCGGTTGATGATATTTTCAACAAAATGATATTGAGAGTCCCCTAGCAATTCATCAAATTCATCCAAAACGATTGTGTCAACGTCCATCATTTTGATTTTTTTGAGCTTAACTAACTCGAAAACACGCCCAGGTGTTCCGATAAGAATTTCTGGACCTTTTTTCAAACGTTCGATTTGACGTTTTTGAGTAGAACCAGAAATGAATAGCTGTGCTGTAAGATTTAGAGGCTCAGCCCATGTTTTAGTTACCTCAAAAATTTGCCCTGCTAGTTCGGTATTTGGTGCTAAAATCAATAATTGTTGTGATTTTTTGGGTGTCACATTTAAAAGTATTGGGAAAAGATAAGCTAGTGTCTTACCTGTACCAGTTGGGCTGATACCAAGGACATTATCACCTTGTGAAATAGGCTCGAAAATTTGTTTTTGAATAGCTGTTAGCTCGCTAAATTTCAGATTAGCTAACTGCTCTTGCCAGACTTGTGGAAATTGTGAAATCATAAGTTTCCTTTTCTATGTTTGTAATCTTCACCTATTATAACATAGAAAGGGAATCTTTTTTTATTTCGTGAATAAGTAAGAGTTTTCAGCATTTAAAAAATGGTAAAAATGTAGTAGAATAGATAGGAAATATTTTTGATTTGGAGTAATAAATGCGTAAAAAACCTATTATTATTGGTGTGACTGGTGGCTCTGGTGGTGGAAAAACCAGTGTTTCAAAGGCTATTTTGGCGAATTTTAAAGACCAAAAGATTGCGATGATTCAACATGATTCTTACTATAAAGACCAAAGTCATCTGACATTTGAAGAACGCGTGTCAACCAATTATGACCACCCACTTGCTTTTGATACGGATTTGATGATTGAACACATCAATGAACTCATTGCAGGGCGTCCTGTTGACATTCCAATTTATGATTACACACAACATACGCGTAGCGAAAAAACATATCGCCAAGAACCACAAGATGTTTTTATTGTCGAAGGAATCTTGGTTCTTGAAGATAAACGCCTTCGTGATTTAATGGATATTAAATTATTTGTTGATGCCGATGACGATATCCGTATTATTCGCCGTATCAAACGTGATATGGAAGAACGTGGACGTAGCCTTGACAGCGTTATTGACCAATACACATCAGTTGTTAAGCCAATGTACCACCAATTTATCGAACCAACAAAACGTTATGCAGACATTATCATCCCAGAAGGAGCATCAAATGTTGTCGCTATCGACCTTATCAACACTAAAATCGCAACTATTTTAGAATGATTTGTAATGAATAGAGAATCTAGACACCGAGCTAAGCTTGGTGTCTTTTTATAACAAATCAACAGAAAAAAAGTCTCTTTTTCAGCTAAGTTATCAACTATTTTATAAAAATCTCGGAAAATATTCAGAAAATTTATTTTATTTGGATTATTCTGTTGACTTTTATTCTAGAAAAGAGTATTATGTAAAAAACGAAAAACATCGAAGGGAATTAAGTCAATGACATTCGCAAATATGACAGTCTTGCTATTGCGTAATGAGGGCTAGTGCATGAAAGCATTAGTCCTGTTTGGCTTACCAAGCGGGATAAAAAACATCTCGCTTGTCCGTGAGATGTTTTTATTTTTATCTTAATGCTTTTGTTAATATTAGAAAGAGATTACTATGCGTAAAGTTGAATTCCTTGATAGCACTCTTCGTGATGGTGAACAAACGCCAGGCGTTAATTTTTCAATCAAAGAAAAAGTAGCAATCGCCAAACAGCTTGAAAAATGGGGTATTGCTTCAATTGAAGCTGGTTTTCCAGCAGCTAGTCCTGATTCATTTGAAGCGGTTCGTCAAATTTCAGCAGCAATGACAACAACTGCGGTGTCAGGTTTAGCACGTTCTGTGAAATCAGATATTGATGCTTGTTATGAAGCATTGAAAGATGCTAAATACCCACAATGTCACGTGTTCATTGCAACAAGTCCTATTCATCGTGAATATAAATTGAAAAAAACAAAAGAAGAAATTCTTGATATTATCAAAGAACATGTGACTTATGCACGCAGTAAATTTGATGTGGTCGAATTTTCTCCAGAAGATGCAACCCGTACAGAACTTGATTATCTTCTCCAAGTTGTTCAGACAGCGGTTGATGCTGGCGCAACTTACATCAATATTCCTGATACGGTTGGTTTCACAACGCCAGAGGAATATGGTAACATCTTCAAATATTTGTTTGAAAATACAAAATCAGTCCGCGAGATTATCTTCAGTCCACATTGTCATGATGACCTTGGAATGACGACAGCCAACACTTTGGCAGCTATCAAAAATGGTGCTGGACGCGTAGAAGGGACAGTCAATGGTATTGGTGAACGTGCTGGAAATGTGGCACTTGAAGAGATTGCAGTAGCTCTTAATATCCGTGAAGATTATTATCAAGCGACATCTGATATTGTCCTTAACGAAACGGTCAATACGTCTGAATTGATTTCACGCTTCTCAGGAATTTCAATTCCTAAGAACAAAGCTGTGGTTGGTGGAAATGCCTTCTCACACGAATCTGGTATTCACCAAGATGGTGTGCTTAAAAATCCACTCACTTATGAAATTATCACGCCAGAGCTTGTCGGTGTCAAACACAACTCGCTTCCGCTTGGTAAACTTTCAGGTCGTCATGCTTTCGTTGAAAAATTGAAAGAACTCGAACTTGCTTTCGAAGAATCAGAAATTGCAACGCTATTTGGCAAATTTAAAAAATTGGCTGATAAGAAACATGAAATTACAGACGCTGATATCAGAGCTTTGGTTGCTGGAACAGAAATTGAAAATCCAGAAGGCTTCCACTTTGGCGATTTGAAATTAACATCAAATGCTGATGATACGGTGACAGCTGAAGTGCTTATGGTAAACGCTGACGGTGAAGAAGTTGAAGTTATCGCAAATGGAAAAGGTTCTGTTGAAGCTATTTATAACGCTGTCGATAAATTCTTCAAACAAACTGTCCGCCTTCTCAGCTACACAATGGATGCTGTAACAGACGGTATTGATTCACAAGCGCGTGTGTCTGTTTCAATTGAAAATGTTGATACAGGAACAATTTTCAACGCATCTGGTATTGATTTTGACGTGCTTAAAGCAGGTGCTATTGCTTATGTCAATGCGAATGCTTTTGTTCAAAAAGAAAATGCTGGTGAAATTGGCAAAGCTGTTTCATTCCGTGATGTGCCAGCTAATTAATAAGAAAGGAATTTATAAAGAAGTAACAATGTTGCTTGCGGTATCTCATTATGACGAAAAAAATTGTTACACTTGCTGGTGATGGTATTGAACCAGAAATTCTGGCAGCAGGCTTAGAAGTCCTTGAAGCTGTGGCTTCAAAAATTAATTTTGATTATGACATTGATGCAAAACCTTTTGGTGGCGCAGGAATTGATGCCAGTGGTCATCCACTACCAAAAGAAACTTTGGATGCGGCAAAATCAGCTGATGCGATTTTATTAGCTGCCATTGGTGGTCCAAAGTATGATAATGCTCCTGTTCGTCCAGAACAAGGCTTACTTGCCATTCGTAAGGAATTAAATTTGTTTGCAAATATCAGACCTGTTCGTATCTTTGATGCGTTGAAACATTTGTCGCCTTTGAAACCTGAACGTATTGAAGGAGTTGACTTTGTTGTTGTCCGTGAGTTAACAGGTGGTATCTATTTTGGTGAACATCAATTACAAGATGAATCAGCACGTGATATCAATGACTATTCAGCGCAGGAAATCCACCGTATTATTCGCAAGGCGTTTGAATTGGCACGACTTCGTGGCAAAAAAGTGACAAGCATTGATAAACAAAATGTCTTGGCGACTTCAAAATTATGGCGTAAAGTTGCTGAAGAAGTAGCCTTAGAATTTCCAGATGTCACATTGGAACACCAATTGGTGGATAGCGCAGCCATGATAATGATTACAAATCCATCACGCTTTGACGTTGTGGTTACGGAAAATCTTTTTGGTGATATTTTGTCTGATGAATCAAGCGTGCTTCCAGGCACACTTGGTGTTATGCCATCAGCTAGCCATTCAGAAAATGGACCAAGCCTTTATGAGCCGATTCACGGTTCAGCTCCAGATATTGCTGGACAAGGCATTGCTAATCCTGTCAGCATGATTTTATCTGTTGCCATGATGTTGCGTGAAAGTTTTGGTGAAGTAGCTGGTGCAGAACTCATTGAAAATGCGGTTGATAAGACATTCAATCAAGGCACTTTAACACGTGATTTAGGCGGTAAAGCTTCAACAGCTGAAATGACCGCAGCTATTATTGCAAATCTATGACTTTAAAAGAATTAGCGCTTCTCATTTTCGTTTTGTGGAATGTTTTGACCTTTCTGACTTATGGTATTGATAAAAAGAAAGCAGAGCATGGACGTTGGCGAATTCCAGAGAAAACATTGCTTTTAGAAAGTATCTTATTTGGTGGAATCGGTGCTTTTCTTGGTGGAAAAATTTTTCATCATAAAACTTTGAAATGGTACTTTAAAGCTTGTTGGTATTTGGGAATGGTGATTGATATTGCGGTTTTATACTGGTATATCGTCATTTGGAAATAGTAGCTAACTAGAAAATGAAATAGTGAGAAGAATTTGGAGGATGAAATGAGCGGAAAATCGATTTTTGATAAGCTTTGGGAACGCCAAGGGATTGTTCATATGGTAGGTCCAGAAACAGGACGTAGTCAACCTGGTAAATTTGTTGTCTGCGGGGACAGCCATACGGCAACTCACGGTGCTTTTGGGGCAATTGCCTTTGGTATTGGAACATCTGAAGTGGAGCACGTTTTTGCAACACAGTGCATTTGGCAAGTAAAACCGAAGAAAATGAAAGTTGAATTTGTCGGTAAACCACAAAAAGGTGTTTATTCAAAAGACTTTATCCTTGCTTTGATTGCTCAATATGGTGTTGATGCTGGTGTAGCTATGCGGTTGAGTATTGTGGTGAAGCCATTGATGCTCTTTCAATGGATGAACGCATGACCATTGCAAACATGTCGATTGAATTTGGAGTAAAAATGGGCTTGATGAATCCAGACCAAAAGACCTTTGATTACGTTAAAGGTCGTGAAGCGGCGCCTAAAGGTGATAAATTCGAGCAAGCGGTCGAAGATTGGAAAACATTGGTTTCTGAACCTGATGCCGAATATGATAAAGTTATTACTATAGATGTTTCAGAATTGGCACCAATGGTGACTTGGGGAATAAACCCTGAAATGAGTGTTGAATTTGGCAAACCATTCCCAGAAATCAAAGACATGAATGATGAACGTGCTTATCATTATATGGACATTAAGCCTGGTGATAAAGCTGAAGATATTGATTTGGGTTATGTTTTCATTGGTTCTTGTACCAATGCACGTCTATCAGACCTTGAATTAGCAGCTAAGATTGTTGAGGGCGAACATATTTCACCAAATCTGACAGCTATTGTTGTCCCTGGTTCTCGTCCTGTTAAGAAAGAAGCAGAGCGACTAGGGCTTGATAAAATTTTCATGGATGCTGGTTTTGAATGGCGTGAGCCTGGTTGTTCAATGTGTCTTGGAATGAACCCAGACCGTGTGCCAGAAGGCGTTCATTGTGCCTCAACAAGTAATCGTAACTTTGAAGGGCTCAAGGTTTTGGAGCGCGTACACATCTTTGTAGCCCAGCTATGGCGGCAGCGGCAGCAATTGCTGGTAAATTCATCGATGTTCGCCAACTGTCAGAAGTTCAGTAAAGGAGAGAGATAATGGAAAAATTTACTGTTTACACAGGGAAATCTGTCCCTTTGATGAATGATAATATTGATACTGACCAGCTTATTCCAAAATAGTTCTTGATAGCTGTTGATAAAAAAGGTTTTGGTAAAAAATTGCTGTTTGAGTGGCGCTATCTCAATGATAATTACGATGAAAATCCAGATTTTATCTTTAACAAACCTGAATATCGCGATGCAACGATTCTGATTTCAGGGGATAACTTTGGTTCAGGGTCATCACGTGAACACGCTGCTTGGGTACTTGAAGACTATGGTTTTCGTTGCGTGATTGCAGGCTCATTTTCTGATATTCACTACAATAATGAATTGAAAAATGGGATGCTTCCAATTGTTCAACCTTTGGAAGTTCGTCAGAAATTAGCTGCGCTACCAGCTGGTGAAGAAATTACGATTGATTTACCAAACCAAGTCATCAAGTCATCTGCGGGAGAATTTTCGTTTGAAATTGATGGTGAATGGAAGCGTAAACTTGTCCTTGGACTTGATGATATTGGTATCACGCTTCAATATGAAAATTTGATAGCAGCCTACGAAAAAAATCGTCCAAGTTATTAGCAATAATTAAAAAAAGTAGTAGGTAAAATAACAGTTGTAGTCATTCAATAAAATATAGAAAAAGTCTGAAATATGATTATTTCAGACTTTTTTTGTGGTGTCTGTTTATTCTAAGCAAAATATGACGGCAGGCTTATTTTTTGATATAATAAACCTTATGGAAAACACAAAGAAAATAGAGAATTATCAAATCATGTTAGCACAGGCGAAAGCGCTATTTGCTAACGAAAAAAATCTGCTATCAAATCTTTCAAATGCTAGCGCTCTCTTAAAGATGACTTTACCAAATTCTGTTTTTACAGGTTTTTATTTATTTGACGGTCAGGAATTGCTTTTGGGTCCTTTTCAAGGCGGGGTATCGTGCGTTCATATTGCACTTGGAAAAGGTGTTTGTGGCGAAGCAGCAGCTAATCAAGAAACGATAATTGTGGCAGATGTGACAAAACATGTTAATTATATTTCTTGTGATTCAGCAGCCATGAGTGAAATCGTTGTCCCTATGGTTAAAAATAACCAATTAGTGGGGGTTTTGGATTTGGACTCACGTTTAACGGATGATTATGATGCGATTGACCAAGAGTATCTTGAAAAATTTGTTGCCGTACTTTTGGAAAAATCATATTGGAATTTGGATATGTTTGGAGTTAAAAAATAATGTATCAAGCACTTTATCGAAAATATCGTAGCCAAACTTTTGATGAAATGGTTGGGCAAACGGTCATTTCATCAACTTTAAAACAAGCAGTTTCTTCAGGAAAAATTAGCCATGCTTATCTATTTTCTGGTCCTCGTGGAACAGGGAAAACAAGTGCTGCTAAAATTTTTGCTAAGGCGATGAATTGCCCTAATCAAGTCAATGGCGAGCCATGTAATCATTGCGATATTTGTCGTGATATTACAAATGGCAGCCTTGAAGATGTCATTGAAATCGATGCTGCATCAAATAATGGTGTTGATGAAATTCGTGAAATTCGTGATAAATCAACCTACGCACCAAGCCGTGCAACTTATAAAGTTTACATCATTGATGAAGTGCATATGCTATCGACAGGTGCCTTTAATGCGCTTTTGAAAACGTTGGAAGAACCAACAGAAAATGTTGTTTTCATTTTAGCAACAACAGAATTGCATAAAATTCCAGCAACGATTTTATCACGTGTGCAACGATTTGAATTTAAAGCGATTAAATTAGTGGCTATTCGTGAACATTTGGCTAATATTCTTGACAAAGAAGAAATTAGCTATGAAGAAGATGCCTTGACCTTGATTGCGCATTGTGCTGAGGGGGGAATGCGTGATGCGCTTTCGATTCTTGACCAAGCGCTTAGCTTAACACCCGATAATCATGTGTCGCTTGCTATCGCAGAAGAAATCACAGGTAGCATTTCAATGACAGCCTTAGATGATTTTGTGGCAAATGTTTTGGCAAATCAAACCAGTCAAGCTTTGGCAAATTTGGAAACTATTTTTGATAGCGGAAAGAGCATGAGTCGCTTTGCGACGGATTTGTTAAATTACTTACGTGATTTATTGGTCGTTCAAACTGGTGGTGAAAATACCCACACAAGCCAAACATTCCAAGAGAATTTAGCAACTGCTGAACAAAATCGTATTTTTACAATGATTGATTTGGTGACGAAAGCTTTGCCTGAAATTAAAAATGGTGTTCAGCCAAAAATTTATGCTGAAATGTTAACGATTCAATTATCAGAAGCAGGAAAAGAAATTTCGATAGCACAAGTTCCAGATGGATTGTCAGATGAATTAGCAAAGCTCAAGAATGAAATCAAAGACTTGAAAGAAGAACTTTCTAAGATTGATAGCTCAGCTATTTCTCAAAAAACAGTAAGCCGCAAAAAATCAGTTACTGGCTTTAAGTTTAAAGTGGACCGCGTGAAGATTTTGACTATCATGGAAGAAACGATTGTTGATAGTCAGAAATCAAGGGGATATCTAGAAGCTCTTAAAGGAGCGTGGAATGAGATTTTGGACAGTATTTCTGCTCAAGACCGTGCGCTTTTGCTAGGTTCGGAGCCAGTTCTTGCCAATAGTGAAAATGCTATTTTAGCTTTTGATGCAGCTTTTAATGCGGAACAAGCCATGAAACGAACTGACCTTAACGATATGTTTGGCAACATCATGAGCAAGGCGGCAGGTTTTTCACCAAATATTTTGGCTGTTCCACGTAAAGACTTCAACAGTATCCGAACAGAATTTGCTCAAAATTTGAAAAAACAACGCAAAGAGCTAGCACAGGAAGAAGTGCAAGAAGAAAATTTCATTCCAGAAGGTTTTGATTTCCTATCAGATAAAATTAATAAGATTGAGGATTAAAAAAGAACTTCAAACTGTACCGCACCCCAAAAAGTTAGACAGAAAATCTAACGATTGGGGTGTTTTTTGA
>ERZ1034847.125-NODE-125-length-42503-cov-98.427653_pt1 | contig 42503 bp, 37 predicted proteins | sample MGYA00520633_ERZ1034847 | MGnify/ENA primary metagenome ERZ1034847 (study PRJEB33766, sample SAMN09781732) | gut metagenome | biome: gut microbiome | host: Homo sapiens | place: Madagascar | study: EMG produced TPA metagenomics assembly of the PRJNA485056 data... | reverse complement strand
GAAAAAATGAAAAGATTTTTAGTTTTTATATGTCTGGCAGTTACATTCGTCTTCATGTCATGCGGTGGAGGCAGTAAGCAAGAGAACCATGGTTTTGCAGGCTCTTTTACTGACGAATTTGAGAACAAGTTCGTTCTGAACGAAGATTATACCGGTACAATTCAGTTTGCTGGTAATGAGAAGAAAGAGCAAATCACTTGGAGTGATGGAGATGATCACAAGCGTCCATTTGCCACTATAAAATGGAATGGTGACCCTGCCTATTATTATCTGAGAGACGGAGCACTTTATCGTCAGGAAACTGATATGAATGAAGGTAGAGCTGCCATCAAGATAACTTATGATGAGTAAGAAAGTTCTGTTCTTTCTTATGTGCTGTGCTATATTCACAGCCAGTTGCTCCGAAAAGAAAAAAGAACTGACTCCTGGAGAACGGATGGAGGCTGAATACAAATATGATAAACTGCCCGATTCGAAAAAGTCGAAAATAAAGTTTCTGAAATATGAACATGATTTCGGCAAGGTTGGCTCAAAAAAACTGCAGAAGGTTAGGTTCGATTTTCAAAATATAGGAAAATCTCCATTAATACTCCATGATGTACATGGTTATTGCGGCTGTATTGAAGCTAGTTTCAGTAAAACTCCCATCATGCCAGGCAAAAAAGGATCTATCATCATCACTTATGATGGGAAAGGATCTGTTATCGGGAGTTTTAATAAAGAAATTGTAGTTAATTCAAATGCTTCAAACAAATACATAAGTTTGTTTGTCAAAGGAGTGAATCAATAACAAAACAATTAAATTATGATGAAATCTATTAAGTGTTTATATGCAGCTTCTTTGTTAGCCATCGGCTCTACAGCCGCTATGGCGCAAGCATCCTACACAGACAAGGATGGAAACGAATATCAGTTTAAGCGTCACTGGTTTCTGGATGTTCAGGCTGGTGGGCAATATACTGTAGGTGAGGCAAGCTTCTCAGACTTGCTTTCTCCTAACTTCCAGGGTGCCATCGGCTACCAGTTCTCTCCTGTTTTCGGACTCCGTGGTCAGATAAACGGTATCTGGAGCAAGGGCGGATGGAACGGATACAAGGCTACCAAGGACGGTACTCCGTATACCGCTAGCTACAAATGGAAATATGTAGCTCCTGGTGTGGACTTCATGGTCAACCTCTCTAACCTCTTCTGTGGCTGGAATCCGAACCGCGTGTTCAGCGCTACTGCCTTCGTAGGTGGTGGTATCAACTGGGCAGGAGCTAACCAGGAAGTAAACGACCTGGCAGCCAACATCAAGAATCAGAGCAACTATCTGCTGGAATATCTCTGGCAGGGAAAGAAGGTTCGCCCATACGGCAGAGCAGGTATCGACCTGGAATTCAAGGTTAGCAAGGCAGTGAGCATCATGCTCGAAGGCAATGCCAACATGATTTCTGACAAGTACAACTCTAAGAAGGCAGATAACCCTGACTGGTACTTCAATGCACTGGCTGGTGTACGCATCAACCTGGGCAAGAGCTATACCAAGAAGGCTAAGCCGGTAGAGGAACCTGCTCCGGCACCAGCTCCTAAGCAGGAATATGTAGCTCCTAAGCCAGAGCCTAAGCCAGCTCCTGTAGAGAAGAAGGTAGAGGAGATTCGCCGTGACATCTTCTTCACCATCAACTCTTACAAGATTGCTCCTGCAGAGGATGCAAAGATCCGTGAGGTGGTTGACTTCCTGAACAAGAACACAGAGGCAAAGGTTGTAGTAACCGGCTATGCCGACAAGGATACTGGTAATGACATCATCAACGACCGCATTGCTGGCAAGCGAGCAGCTGCTGTGGTTTGGATGCTGACAAAGAAATATAATATACCTTCTGAGCGCATTACAGAAGAATCTAAGGGTGCACGTGTGCAGCCTTTTGCAGAAAACGCAGAGAACCGTGTAACGATCATGATCGCTAAGTAGTACGGTAAGTTTATAATGCGACAATCAATTATTTTAATTGGTGGCGGGGCATCCTCAGGGGTGCCCCGTTTTTCGTTCAGCTATCCCTTCCTTCTCCCGCTCATTTTGTTATTTTTTCACCATTTCTTGCAGTTTCTCAATATTTTGTTGTACCTTTGCACAAAAATAATAATAAATTGCAAGAAAATGGGAAAGATTATATTGACGGGCGACCGTCCTACAGGTAAACTTCACCTGGGTCATTACATCGGCTCTCTGCAGCGCCGAGTACAACTTCAGAACGCTGGCGACTTCGACAGAATGTTCGTTTTCATGGCAGATGTTCAGGCTTTGACTGATAATGCCGACAATCCTGAGAAGATTCGACAGAACATTACAGAGGTGGCTCTTGACTATCTCTCTGCGGGCCTCGACCCACAGAAGTGTACACTCTATATCCAGAGTATGATTCCAGAGTTGGCAGAGTTGACTACCTATCTGATGAACCTCATCAGCGTATCTCGTGTTCAGCGTAACCCAACTGTGAAGACTGAAATCAAGATGCGTAACTTTGAGGCAAACATTCCGCTCGGTTTCTTCTGCTATCCTGTGAGTCAGGCTGCCGACATCACCGCTTTCAAGGCTACAACCGTGCCTGCCGGTGAGGACCAGGAGCCTATGCTGGAGGTAACCCGCGAGTTGGTTCGCCGCTTCAACCAGACTTATGCACCTGTTTTGGTAGAGCCGGAGATTCTGCTTCCAGAGATTGCCTGCTGCCGTCGTCTTCCTGGAACTGACGGTAAGGAGAAGATGAGTAAGAGTCTCGGCAACTGCATCTACATGAGCGACGATGAGAAGACCGTTTGGAAGAAGGTGAAGAAGATGTCTAACGGTGAGCCACGTATGAGTATGGAAGAGCCGGGACATCTGGAGGGCAATGCCGTGTTCACCTATCTCGAGGCATTCTCTACTCCTGAGGACTTCGCTGAATTCTGGCCTGAATTCAAGACTTTGGATGAGTTGAAGGAGCAGTATGTGAAGGGTGGTATTGGTGACGGTACCTGCAAGAAGTTCCTGAACAGCGTCATCAACAAGATGCTCGACCCAATCCGTGCCCGCCGTCATGAGTTTGAGCAGGATATTCCTGAGGTATTCAATATCCTGAAGAAGGGTAGCGAGGATGCCCGCGAGTTTGCAGCCCAGACTATGGATGAGGTTCGCAAGGCTATGCGTATCGACTATTTCAGCGATGCTGCCTATATTGAGGAGCAGGCTGCGAAATTTAAGGTTTGATGATGATGTAAAAGATAGAAATATAAAGTGAAAAGGCAAAAGTTATCGTCAGCTGGTAACTTTTGTCTTTTTTATATTATTATGATATGTTTTTAATGCAAAAAACAAAATAATTTCTTTTCTTATCCTTTGTTCTCGTTTTTTTTTCTTATTTTTGCAAACTGAATAAATAAAAGAAGCAGAGTATAATGAAAATGAGAAAAATGCTCCAATACAGACTTGCTGATTTAGATAGTATGCTGGTATTGCTCTTCGCTTTTTTGCAACCCATCTCGGCTCAAAAAGCTGATGACAATGTGCATATATTGCAATGCAATAATAGATACGTCTTCAAAACTGATGACGCAGGTAAGACTATTGTTGTTAACACTACGGATTATGAGTATGGTGTAACCCAATATTCCGCTCTAGTTCAACCATGTGCTTATTACGGAGAGTTTATTCGTTTGGACAAGGCACAGTGTAAGGGGTATGCACAATACAAGTCAGCCATTCCTCGTAATGTCTTTTACGATGATACCAAGATTTGCTACTTTAGCTATCAGATTCCAAAGATTGGAAAGACTCTGAAGGCTTCTTTTACTCGAACCTATCTCAATCCTATTTATTTCACAACTATTCCTTTGTGTGAAGCTAATTATGTAGAGCATAAGAAGATAGAGGTAATCAAGCCAAAAGCCTTCCAGCAGTTTCGGATAAAAGAATATAATCTTCCTGCTGGTATAGAGAAAAGTACTACATGTAATGCTGAGGGAGATTCCGTTTTTACTTATGTGATTCATTCCTTACCTGCACAGCTGATAGAACCTAATTCTCCATCTTGGGGATATAGTGCTCCTCATCTCTTGGTGTTGGGAGCATTCCAAAGTCTGCAAGATATGTTTGTCTGGTCTCATCAGTTGGCTAATGTGGATTGCTCTATTCCTAATCAAGAAGAAATACTAAGAGAGATACAGAAAGGGGCAAAAAACGATTATGACAAGATAGCCAATACTTATGCCTGGGTACAGCAGAATATCAGATATTTGGCTTTTGAGGCAGGCATTTCTGCCCATCAACCGGCAACACCTGCTGAAACTATTCGTAAGCGTTATGGTGATTGCAAGGCTATGGCTCTTTTGCTCAAAACCTTGCTCAAGGCGCAAGGCTTTGATGCTCGTCAAACGGATATAGGGACATGGGATGTACCTTATTCTTTGCAGGAAAATCCTTCTATTGCATCTATTGATCATGCGATATGTACGGTTTTCTATCAGGGAAAGCCATATTATCTGGATGCTACGAATCCATATGTTCCTCTAGGCTATGTGCCAGACAATATACAAGGAAGGATGGCTTTGGTAGAAGACGCAGATAGCTTTCGTATGAATAAGTTACCTGAGCTGGCTGCTGATTCTTGCTTTTCTTCTATAACATATCAGACAACCTTAGAATCTGGGGATGATGGAAACTACGATATAAAGGGAAAATTGTACTCTAAATGGAAGGGCGATATGAAGTCTTGGATACTAGTGGGGAATGACGCTACGGCACAAGATGAAAAAGAAAAGGCCTTGGTGGCAGCGATGGGGGTTGATGAACGATTGGATAAGATTGGGGATATAGTGATGACGGGAAATCGTCCTCGGGATGAGTCTTTGAATATCACTGCTTTTTTTATGAAAAAGGGAGCTGGGCAACTGGTTGACGGTAGTGTTTATTTAGATGCCAATCTCGATGAGAGCCTTTTTCTGACTCAAGTGGATACAACCAAACGGGTTTCCGATTACATGATAGACTTGCGGTCTAAGGAAGTACGTGATGTAAAGATTTTGATTCCAGAGAAAATGGAGGTCAGTAGTCTCCCCGCACCTTTTCAGATTCATACTGCATGGGTTGATTTTTGTCGCACTTATTCTCAAACAGGCAATCAGATTGTTATGCATAAGGAGTGTGTAATACACCACAGACGTGTTCCGCGAAGCGAAATCCCTGCTTGGAATAAGATTATAAGTGATTGGGGAGCAGCTTGTAATGAGCAAGTAGTATTAAAGGAAAAATGAGTTAAATGTATTATTCATAGTCAAAAAGTTGAATTATGGGAAAGATTAAAGTAATCCGAGTTGTCTTCAGTATTCTGTTGGTACAGCTCTTGACGTTGTCAGTGAATGCTGACGAGAAAGCTGATTATTTGAAGTTGGCGCAAAAGGTGCGGCAAGAAGTTTGGAGCAGTACGCCTGCTGACTTTCAAAAACGAACGGTTCCCGACAGATACAAGAATGCTTCGGCCGTCATACTATCTTATTATCGGGAGTTGAGCACGGATTATTATCGTAAGGCAACGGCTGATCTGGTGCTCAATCTTCGCCTTACTCGTCAGATAGACTGTACGGATATGGAGCGTATGTTAATTCAAATCAATGACAAAAAGGCGTTGAAGGATTATTCTGAGTTTACTTTCAAGACGAAAAGTAGAAAGTGGACCTGGGGATATCATCATAAAACGCAAACGGTGCTTGGCATTCGTGTTATAAAGAAGAATGGTAACGTACAGGAAGTAAGTTTAGATGACTATGTAGATGTCAAGGAAGGCAAAAATGACAAGGACTTGAGTCAGAAGATAGCTGTGCCTGGTTTGGAAGTGGGAGATTGTATTGATGTCTTTTCTCTAGACCAAATAGATACACAGGAACAACAGCTGGATCCTTTCTATTTTGTTCTTCGTCAAGACGAACCTGTCCTTTATACCAAGGTTCACTGTGTGCTAGACCAAAGTCTTGCCACCGTCTATCGGACGATGAATGGTGCCCCTGATTTTACTCAGACCACAGACAAGGACAAAAATGCAGTGCTTGATATGGTTATGGATAAGCCGGTAGATGCAGAATCATCCATTTGGTATAATTCTTTGGAGCAGTCACCTTTTATAGAGATGTATATTACCCCGACCAAGGCTAAAGTGGCAGTAGTAGAGAAAGCTATGCGCCAAAAAGGTGTTCGAGGCAATCCTGATGTAACACCAATCCTGCAAGACGATTGGAAATTGCTGAAATCTTATGTGTCTAAGGGGGGATATTCTCCTGCTGGTCTTCCTAGTACGTATAAGAGCGTCTTCAAGTCTGCCAAAAAAGAGGGGATGTCTGCCGAGGAGAAAGCTGACCGTATTTATTCTTTTGAGTATGTTAGTGGGGGAGCTTCTCAGAGGGTTTTTAATACAGTGGCTAATTATTTGCGTAAATTGGGCGTGGAAATAGAAATGGGCATTACCACTCCGTTTGGTGCATTGCCTGTTGATAAACTGATTAATTATAATTCTACATCTTGGTTCTTCCGCCTTAAGGGAACTGATGTGTACTACTTCCCTGGGACTTATCCTAAGGTTGCTTCCGAGATACCTTATATATATCAAGGAAGAAAGGCGTATATGCAAGATTCCGAGGAACAAATAACGATACCTGTGAGTCAAGCTGAAGACAATAAGTCGGTGAATGATATGGTGGTTAAACTTGATGGTACTAAACTTGATATCAGTAGGAAGGTAACTTATTCGGGTGAACAGAAAATGTACGGTCAGTCTTTGGTGAGTCCTGATAACACGCTTTTTGGTTCAAGCCAACTTGAAGCTTATTGGCGATATTTGAAATACGACGACAAAGATCCGTACTCTTGTTATACTAAGAAGGAATCTGCTGAATTAAAAGGAGCTTTCAATGAATATCGGAAAAATGCCATAGATCCGTTTAAGGCTGAAATCAGTAGTTATCACGATGCTGATCCTGTGCAAGTCGGTGGCTATGGAGTAGATTGCGTGGGAATCCGTCGAGATAGTTCTAACTTTGTTTATCATGTAGATTATGTAATGGATGGAATGGTGAAACGCGCTGGAAATAACTATTTGTTGTCGGTAGGTAAGTTAATAGGAAGTTCGTTGAAACTGGAAGGCAAGGATCGAGAGCGTATCGATGATGTTTGGCGCAAGATGGCGTTTGTTGATGAATGGAATATAGAGATTCCGTTGCCGCAAGGATATAAGGTCTCTGCTGAAGCATTAAAGAAGATTGAGACTTCGGTGGCTAATGAGTGTGGAGAATTCACGGTTAAGGCTACCGCTGGAAATGAAAGTGTAAAAGTGTATGTGCGCAAATGTTTTGCTCATAGAGTGGAACCTGTCTCAAACTGGAGCAAACTGTTGGCTTTGGTTGACGCTTGTAGCGCTTTCGCTGATAAGCAGATGGTAATAGCGAAATGAATGTAAGTTTATTGAGTATATTTTTAAATTCTAAAAGAGGTGGTTACAGCTTGAAGGTCATATGCCGGTAAAACTAAATGAGGTTTAAGAATTGAAAAAGGTGAATAAACGAATATTACAATTAGCGGTGCCGTCGATAATATCCAATATCACGGTACCGCTTTTGGGTTTGGTTGATGTCGCTATCGTCGGGCATATCGGCGATGCAGCGTATATCGGAGCCATTGCCGTAGGGTCGATGCTATTCAATGTCATCTACTGGCTTTTCGGATTCCTGAGAATGGGAACCAGCGGAATGACTTCGCAGGCTTTGGGAAGGAGAGATTTGGCTGAGGTGCTGAGGCTCCTGGTGCGCTCTCTGAGTATCGGTGTGGGGATAGGAGTGCTGTTCTTCGTTCTCCAGAAATGGCTGATAGGCTGCGGACTGTGGGCGATGTCGCCGGAAGCGGATGTCGTGGAACTGGCACGAAGATACTGTTATGTCTGTATCTGGGGAGCCCCGGCAGTGCTCGGACTCTACGGATTTACGGGCTGGTTTATAGGTATGCAGAACACGCGCATTCCAATGATGGTATCGCTGACGCAGAATGTGGTGAACATCGTAGCCTCTCTGCTGCTGGTCTTTGTCGGCGGTATGACGGTAGAAGGCGTGGCGCTCGGAACGGTCATAGCCCAATGGTGGGGATTCCTGATGGCATGTCTGTTCTATCGCTTCCATTATCGCCGGTTAGGCAAGTATGACTATCGCCGGCATCTCTTTGCTGCCGAACCGCTGAAGCAGTTTTTCTCGCTCAATAAGGATATCTTTCTCCGCACCCTCTGTCTGGTGGCGGTCAACCTCTTTTTTACGGCGGCAGGTTCCAGGGAGAGTACCATCGTGCTGGCTGTGAATACGCTGCTGATGACGCTCTTTACCATCTTCTCTTATTTTATGGATGGTTTTGCTTATGCGGCAGAGGCGTTGAGCGGCAAGTATTATGGAGCCCGAAACATGGGGGCATTCCGCGAGGTGGTTAGAAGAACGATGGGTTTTGGAGCTGTCGTGGCTGTAGGTTTCACCTTATTATATATAGTGGGTGGCGAGAATTTCCTCTCTTTGCTCACGAGCGATAAGCAGGTGATAGCTGCATCGGGCGAATATTTCTGGTGGGCTGTGCTGATTCCGCTGTCTGGCATGTCGGCATTCGTCTTCGATGGCATCTTTGTAGGCATCACACAGTCTAAGTCGATGCTCTGTTCTACCGCCGTAGCCTCGGCTTCGTTCTTCGGTCTGTTCTTCGGCTTGCATCCTTTTCTGGGCAATCATGCCTTGTGGTTGGCCTTCATTCTCTACCTCTTGTTAAGGGGAATCGTACTGTTCGTCATTTACCGTAAAAAACTGCAGTAAATGACGAATTGTGTTTTTATAGAATATTTTAGTAGAAATAATGCACATCTTTCATAAAAATTGCACACTGAATTATAGTGTGCGCATTTTTGTGAAAAACTACATTAATATAGTTTAAATCTTAGGCTTATATTCTTTTTCTTAGCCGAAAATTAGTAATTTCGCAGAGCAAAACTTAAAAAGGAGAAGAGTAAATGACAGCAGAAGAATATTATCAGCAAGGTAACGCCTGGCGCAAGCAGGGTGACTTTAAGCGTGCTCTCGACTGCTATATGGAGGCCATTGCCCTCGATCCGGAGAGCCCTGCCGTAGCAGCCAAGGAGATGCTGGATGATATCATGAGCTTTTATTGCAAAGACTACTACAATCCATAACAACCGACATGTGGACAGCAGGAGCTTTGTTTATTCCAATGGTAAAGATAATTAGTAAGAAATTAGAATATGAGTAAGATTAAAGGGGCTATTGTAGTCGACACCGGGCGTTGCAAGGGATGCTCGCTCTGTGTGGAGGCTTGTCCTCAGCATGTCATCGCATTGGCAGAGAAAAAAGTCAATGTGCATGGTTACCGTTATGTAGAGGCAGCTGTACCTGATGCGTGTGTTGGTTGCACTTCGTGCGCCATCGTGTGTCCGGACGGCTGTATCACTGTTTATCGTAAGAAGGAGGACTAAATAATGGCAAATCAGGAAGTTACATTAATGAAAGGCAATGAGGCGATAGCCCATGCCTGTATCAGATGTGGTGCGGATGGCTTCTTCGGCTATCCTATCACACCTCAGAGTGAGATTATAGAGACGCTGGCTCTGCTCAAGCCTTGGGAGACATCAGGTATGGTGGTTCTGCAGGCTGAGAGTGAGGTGGCGGCTATCAACATGGTTTATGGTGGCGCCGGTGCCGGTAAGCGTGTCATTACCACTTCTTCAAGTCCGGGTGTGGCTTTGATGCAAGAGGGTATCTCTTACATGGCAGGTGCTGAGATTCCGGGCGTAATCGTCAATGTGCAGCGTGGCGGTCCGGGTCTGGGTACCATCCAGCCATCCCAAAGTGATTATTTCCAGGCTACCCGCGGTGGTGGTAACGGCGACTATAATGTGATCGTGCTGGCTCCTGCTTCTGTTCAGGAGATGGCTGATTTCGTTGATCTCGCCTTTACACTTGCTTTTAAGTATCGCAATCCTGCGATGATTCTGAGCGATGGTGTCATTGGTCAGATGATGGAGAAGGTGGTTCTGCCTCCTGTCAAGCCTCGTCGTACAGAGGAGGAGATTGCGAAGGAATGTCCTTGGGCTACCATCGGCCGTCCGAAGAGTCGTCCAGTCAACATCATGACCTCTCTGGAACTCAAGCCTGAGGTAATGGAGGAGCGCAATATTGCTCTTCAGGAAAAATACAGAAAAATCCGTGAAACCGAGGTTCGTTATGAAACCGAGCAGATGGATGACGCCGACTATGTAATCGTAGCCTTCGGTAGTGCGGCACGTATTGCCGAGAAGAGCATCGAGAGTGCGCGTGAGCAGGACATCAAGGTAGGATTGTTCCGTCCTATCACCCTCTGGCCTTTCCCTGAAAAGGAGATTCATGAACTCGCCAAGACCAAGAAGGGCATTCTGGTTGTAGAAATCAATGCCGGTCAGATGGTTCAGGATGTGCGACTGGCTGTGAATGGTCTGACTCCTGTGGAGCACTTTGGTCGTCTGGGCGGTATCGTACCGGAGCCGGAGGAAATCGTTGAAGCATTAAAGAAGTTAATAAAATGAATGATATAATTTCACCAGAGAATCTGGTATATAAGAAGCCTACGCTGATGAACGATACCCCGATGCATTATTGCCCGGGGTGTTCGCATGGCGTAGTTCATAAGCTCGTTGCCGAGGTTATCGAGGAAATGGGCATGGAGGATAAGACGGTAGGCGTATGTCCGGTGGGCTGCGCTGTCTTTGCTTATCGCTATTTGGATATTGACTGGCAGGAGGCTGCTCATGGCCGTGCACCTGCAGTAGCTACAGGCATCAAGCGTTTGTGGCCTGATCGTCTTGTCTTCACTTATCAGGGCGATGGCGACCTGGCGTGCATCGGTACCTGCGAAACCATCCACGCTCTGAACCGTGGTGAGCACATCGCCATCATCTTCATCAACAATGCCATCTATGGTATGACCGGCGGACAGATGGCGCCAACCACCCTGTTGGGTCAGAAGACTGCTACCTGTCCTTATGGTAGAGATGCTGATCTTCATGGTTATCCACTCAATATTACCGAGTTGGCAAGCCATCTGCAGGGTACTTGCTATGTTACACGTCAGAGTGTGGAGACAGTGGCTAGTATCAAGAAGGCGAAGAAGGCTATCCGCAAGGCGTTTGAGGCAAGCATGCAGGGCAAGGGCTCCAGCCTGGTAGAGATTGTTTCTACCTGCAACAGCGGTTGGAAACTCTCACCTGTTGAGGCTAACAAGTGGATGGAAGAGAACATGTTTAAGCAGTATCCTAAGGGTGACCTGAAGGATACAACGGGAATGTAAGTGAAGAGTGAAGAACGATTTGCTCTTCTAATATAATAATAGAACAATGAAGACAGAAATCATTATATCCGGTTTTGGCGGTCAGGGCGTTCTCTCTATGGGAAAGATTCTGGCTTATTCAGGACTGATGGAGGATAAGGAGGTAACCTGGATGCCTGCTTATGGACCAGAGCAGCGTGGCGGTACAGCCAATGTAACGGTCATTGTGAGCGACAGTCGCATCTCTTCGCCTATCCTGAGCCATTATGATGTAGCCATCGTGCTCAACCAGCCGTCGCTCGACAAGTTTGAGCCGAAGATTAAGCCAGGCGGCATCCTGATTTATGATGGCTATGGTGTGATGAATCCTCCACAGCGCAAGGACATCACCATTTATCGCATTGATGCGATGGACAAGGCTGCCGAGATGAAAAACTCCAAGGTGTTCAATATGATTGTTTTGGGCGGACTGCTGAAGGTTTGTCCTGTAGTGAGCACCGATGGTTTGAACAAGGCGCTTTACAAGTCATTGCCAGAGCGCCATCATGGTTTGATTCCACTGAACATGCAGGCAGTGGAAGAGGGAATGAAGATTATCGAAAAGGTAGACCGATAATAAACTGATTTTTAATCAATATGAATTATGCAATTTGCATTATGCAATTTGCATAATTCAAAATAAATAATTATCTTTGCAGCCGAATGTAACATTTTAAAATGGTGAGCTATATGGAGAATCCTTTTATCATAACGGGTTATATCAAGCCCGAATATTTCTGCGACAGAGAAAAGGAAGCGGAAAGAATCATCAATAAGGTAACGGGTGGTGAGAATATGGTGGTAATGGCTGCAAGACGAGTAGGCAAGAGTAAACTGATAGACTTTTGCATGGATTCTTCTGCCATCAAAGACCATTTCATCTGTATATCCATCGATATCCTCCGAACTTCCAGCATCCATGAATTTGCGTTCGAGTTGGGAAAGGCTGTATTTGAATTGGCTGCCCGTCGTGGAACCAAGATGATGAGAATGGTGGTTAACACTCTGAAGTCTATCAATGGCTGCTTCGGTTACGATCCGATTTCCAATATCCCAACGTTTAATCTTTCGTTGGGTGATATTTCTAATCCGCTCTATACTTTGGATGAGATATTTGCCTGTTTGGAGCAGGCAGATAAGAAATGCATCGTTGCCATCGACGAGTTTCAGCAGATAGGTTATTATCCAGAGAAAAATATGGAAGCCATTCTCAGGACTTATATTCAGAAGTGCAGCAATGCCAATTTCATCTTTTCGGGCAGCGAGCGTCATCTAATCTCCAAGATGTTTTCCGAGAAAGCGCATCCTTTTTACAATAGTGCTGATATGATGAACCTGGAGGTGATTCCGCTTGATAAATACAAGGAGTTTGCTATCCGCTTGTTTGGTAAGTTTGATAAGAAGATTAAGGAGAAGGCTATAGAGCAGGTGTATCAGGCTTTTGGTGGCAATACCTATTATATGCAGAAGGTGATGCACGAGGCTTTTAATCAGACTGTGCCACAGGCTGAGGCTGATTGTGAGATGATAGAGGGCATTATCCATGCTTTGGTATTGGATAATGATCATAAGTTTAGCGAGATACTTTCCCGTCTCACTCTTCCGCAGAAGGAACTACTATATGCTGTTGCTAAGGAGGGAATGGCTAGTCAGATTACTTCTTCTGGTTTTGTGAAGAAGCATCGTCTCCGTTCGGCAAGTAGCGTGCAGAGTGCCGTGAAGAAACTGCTGGAATATCATCTGATTTCTACTTCTCAAAGTGCGTATTATATTGATGATCAGCTTATGAACTTATGGTTGAAGGAGTAAATAGAATGTTTTTGAAGTGAAATCGAGATAAGATAATAGAGCCTTTTGGTATTTTTGATACTGAAAGGCTTTTTTGTATCTTAAAATGAAGAAAGTTATTCTTTTCTTTGGCATTTCTAATTCTTTTCGTTAATTTTGTGGCGTTAATTTAAAAGAAAGGAATAAGATGGAAACGATTAATATTCAGTTTCAAGTACCTTTTACAGGTCAATATACGCTTGACGAATTTGTCGCCAAGCTCAAAGACTATGCTGAAAAATTAGCCAGTTCTATCTCCAAGTCAGGAAACAGTTACCAGGAAACTTATATGAGCCAGGCAGAGCAGGAAGCCTATGTGGCAGAAAGTCTTAACCGTGCTCTTGATGAAATGGAAGCTCATAAGAAGAATGGGACTAAGCCGATGGATGCTCGTGATTTGTTGAGAAGACTTCTCTAATATCGCGATGAGTTTATCAGCTTTTTGCTTGATAAACGTGAAAAAGGATAATATGCAGAAAAGGAATCTGGAAAAAAATATGGCAGCAACTGTTTTTAATCAAGCACAATTTGATGCGCCACCTTTTTAAATGAAATGCCTTGTTGCCCCTGATTTGCGACAAACTTTAACGCTGTTGCCGCTGATTTGCGACAAAAAAGTAGTATCTTTGCCCCTGATTTGAAACAAATGCATATGTTTAGACGAAATATCATCAGTAAATTGGAGGCTTGGAAGCAAGACAAAAAGCATAAGCCTCTTATCTTGAGAGGAGCTTACGTTGATCAATCTTCCGTTTTATCTGATAGGTAATTTGCGGAGCGTATTGGATGCTGTTGTAGAAGAATAAAGAAGGATGTAATGCATCATGCAAAATAAATAATAAGGTGGACACTGCTTTTTTAAAATAGCAATGTCCACCTTAATTATATATACTTCTAATCTGCTTTATTCTGCCAATCGGATGCTCATAGGGCTTACGGTGATGAGGCGCTTCTTGTAGAGGTCGCCAATGGCACGCTTGTAAACCTTCTTGCTCACGTGGAAACGCTCGTAGATGTCGTCGGCCTCGCTCTTGTCGCCAAGGTTACACTCGCCATCGTTGTCCAAGAGATACTGGTAGAGGGTTTCGGCGAAATCGGCAGTCTGCTGGATGCCGGTCTTCTGCAGGGTGACGTCTATCTTTCCGTCAGGACGGACTCTTCCGATGTAGCCCTTCATCTTGTCACCGGTATGGATGTACTGGAAGATCTGGTCCTGATAGAGGAGACCCGGATACTGGTTGTCGATGATAACCTTGAAGCCGAGGTCGGTCTTCTGCCAGATGAGGAGATCCACCTCGTCACCATGCTTGTAGTGAGGATGGTCTTCGTTGAGATAACGCTCAATCTTGGCAGAGGCAACGATGCGGTAGCTCTCCTCATCGATGTGGATATGCACGATGTAGGAGTTGCCGAACACCATACGTTTCTTCTGCTCGCGGAATGGGCAGAAGATGTCCTTCATCAGCCCCCAGCCTAGGAAGGCTCCGTATTCGTTGACCCATTTTACTTCGAGATAGGCGAAATCGCCCACCTTAGCCAATGGGGTTTCGGTGGTAGCGATGAGGCGCTCTTCCTGGTCGAGATAGATGAAGACATCCAGCTCGTCGCCGATGCCTGCGTCTTCAGGAACGTAGCGGGATGGAAGGAGGATTTCTCCCTCGTCACCACCATCGAGATACAGACCGAAATCTACTTTCTTTACGATGCGAAGGCGATTGTAATCGCCGAGTTTTATCTTTTTTGCCATATAATGTTATTTTCGAGAATATAAAATGCTTTTGCCCTTACAGGGCGACAGGTTTGCGTCCGTAATTACCCAGGCTGTTGCCCTGGACTAGGAGCTTCTGCCCTTTACCTTTCCCTTCGGCCGGTGACCGTTGGTTCAGGGCGTTTAGATGCAATCTATGGATGAGTCTGGTTCTTCTGCAGAAACTTCTTTATTGTTATCTGCAGTTTCTTCCTGGCTATCAGCAGCTCCTGCTTCCACCGTCTTCTCAATCATTCCATCCTTGAGATGGATGGTGCGGTCGGTGATGGCAGCAAGGCTCTCATCATGAGTTACGATGACGAAAGTCTGACCGAACTTGTCTCTGAGGTCGAAGAAGAGTTGGTGAAGCTCAGCCTTGTTCTTGGTGTCGAGACTTCCTGATGGCTCATCGGCAAGGATGACGGCTGGATTGTTGACCAAGGCTCTTGCCACGGCTACACGCTGTTTCTCACCACCGGACAACTCGGCAGGTTTGTGGCTGGCTCTATCGCTCAAGCCCATGAATTCCAATAACTCCTCGGCACGCTCCTTGGCTTCCTTTCTGCCCTTTCCGGCGATGAAGGCAGGAATCATGATGTTCTCCAGGGCGGTGAACTCAGGGAGAAGCTGATGGAACTGGAAGACGAAACCGAGATGCTGGTTGCGGAAATCGCTCAGTTTCTTGGTGCTGAGGCTGCGCACATCAATGCCGTCCACCTCGATGCTGCCACTATCAGGCTTGTCGAGGGTACCGATAATCTGGAGAAGGGTAGTCTTTCCGGCACCACTAGGACCGACGATACTGACCACTTCGCCCTTGTCAATATGCAGGTCGATGCCTTTGAGTACCTGCAGGGAGCCGAAGCTCTTGGTTATACCTTTTATATCAATCATTTTCTTACTCAAAATTATTTTGCAGGCAAAATTAAGCAAAATAATTGGAAAAGCCTAATTTTAAGAGATAAAAAGAAATAAGGAGGGATATAAAAAAACAAAACGAGCCTTATTCTTGCAAATAAAGCTCGTTTCAGTACTTAATTTTGTATTACTTTCTATAAAATGTATGTGCTATTTCAACCCATCGGCATCACTGGTGGTCTTCAATCCGTTGCTCTTTTCTCTAGGGGTGATATTCACCTCCTTTGCCACGGTATTCTCGATGAGGCTGGCATCGAATGCCACCTTCTTGTCGGTACAGTTGATGTTCTCAAAGGTGAAATCTACCAGATGGTATTTTTCGCTCTTACCCACATCGAAGAAGTTGTCGCAATCCATCTGGATATTCTTCATCGTGATGTTGCTTCATGATGATATGAAATCCATTCTATCAAATTGCATCAGCCAGTACTTGGTATCCTTGCGCCACATATCTCTTTCTGTTGCTAATAGGTATTTGCTTGTTTGCATATTGTTTCTTGTTTTATTTCATCTGCAAAATTACGCTGAATAATTCTAACTTCCAAATTTTTATGTTTTTTTTCAGCAATCCTGCATTTCGTTGTTACTTCTGATTGACGTTGCAAAGATACAACATTTCCGTTTCCTACCTATGCGATTTGTGCGATTTGCGTGGATTCGGGAAATAAAGTACAGAAAATACCATGAAATCATTCTGAAAATATCTCCGAAGGATAAAAAGATAACTCCGATAGATAAGAAATTATCTCCGATAGATAGCAAAATATCTCCGAAGGATAAGAAAATATCTCCGATAAAGAAGATATGGAAACCGTGTTGGGGTGACGAGGTGAAGGGTATATTTTAAATCTTTATATTATATTCTTTTTTAGGGCTTTTTCGATTTTTGACCCTAGGGTCTTTTTTTGAATTACCCTCTTTTTTCTTTACCCACGCGTACATATATAAATAGAGTTTTCAAACCTTCACCCTTCACCTTTTTATTTAACATTCTGTAAATCAATTTATTACAGGTGAAGGGTGTGAAGGGTGTTTTTCCGCTTTTCTTAAACATATTTTAAGAAATGAAGTTGCCTTTACATTTTTTTAAAGTTGCATTTCCTTGAGATGTTAGATTGATATTTCCATGTTTTAAATATCTTGTTAACTGACAGTAGTTTTGGTTGTTTGGGTGAAAATTTAATATTTTTAGATAAGAATGCCAAGGCATTCGATAAGTTGACTTTCACCGTGAAGGGCGATGCGAATATCGTGGCGGTGGATAATGGAAACATCTTATCGGATGAACTTCATATCGGAAAGACCCAGTTGGAGAAAACCATTCAGCGCCATCTCTTCCAAGGTTCCGCCCTCGTAATATTGCGTGCCGGTGCTAAGCCTGGAAAGATAGGACTCTCGGTAGCGGGAGAAAAGATGAAAGCTAAGAAGTTGGTTTTGAATACGAAATGAATATGAAAAAAGGTCGCCAGCATTTTGGCGACCTTTTTAGTATTTATTTCGCTATATCCGTCGAAATTCGACAGATTTTCCGCTATAAGAATGCCGAATTCGCTATAATTCCGCTATAATCCGCTATAATATGCCCTCTATGATTGAGGCATGACATACCAAGTTCGTCCTTCCGCTTTTATTAAATATTCTTTGCTCATATTTTTGAGCAAATCTCCGAGCATACGAATTTTTTGTTCTTCCGTCTTGTTTTGCGGAAGAACATCCTTCAGATATTCGTATATACTATCTCGCTTGGCACCTTCACTTCCTGCATTGCTGAGATATTGGAGAACCATTTGACGCAACCTCTCCTTATCCAATCCTTTTGTTTTTGTATAAGAAGACAGTTGGTGAGTGTTCTTGGCAATGCTAAGAGAAATGCTGTAATGCGGGACCTCACCTTCTATCAGTCCACGTTTGAGTAAGTCTTGCGCTATATCCTCATGAATAGTTCTGCCTTTTTGTACTGCGTCTAGTGAGATGCAATCCCAGAGAGAAAGAGTGTTGTTTGTTTTCAACAAATCAGTGTATCGTTTATTGATTTCATTGCCATAGATGCGGACAACTACTTTCTTCTTGATCTGGTCTATCTCATAGTCAGGCATAGGGAAGTGTCTGCGCCATTGCTCATTGAACATTTTCTTGATACCACGGCTTACGGTATCTATCATGTTGAAATCTACCATCGCCCTACATAAACATTCATTGCGGAAATGCGTCTGAGGCTCTTCGTTCCTCAAAACATTCTCCAAAGTGCCAGGAATGAATGTGCCAGCATTGGAATAATACAGATATCCTGGATTCTCCACGAAATTGATGCGCTGCTGGAGAGTGTAGTCTTGATGGCCAATACAATTATGAAGGGCCTCACGGATGGTATAGTCATCATACTGCTTCATCGTGTCGGGGAAAAGCGTACCTCCAGGCATTTCACGCAATGTCAGATTCTCTATCTTTGAGAGAATTTCGTCCACCGTTAATATAAAAGGTACTGTGAAGTGTTCGTAGTCAACCACTTCCTGGTTCTTGTCTCGCCGTGTCCAAGTAACCTGTACAACAGCAGGACGCAGTTTGAAAGCGGATTCGTATTTGCCCAACAAAATGATAGCTGCCCGAGTAATACCTCCGTTTCTCGTTAATCCACACTTGCTCAAGAAAGTTTGAATATTCCAAGCATTCACTTCTTCAGCAGGAATACGACTATGTACTTTCTTGAACATCATTCGAGCCTTGGCAATAGCAACCTCATCCAAATCGTCTATTGTTGCATCAGCTACAATTTCTGCAGACCAGTCCTTTGCTGCATAGATTGGTTCTTCAAGAATGACAGCCATTCTTTCTTGGGTCAATTCCACCAACGAATCTTCTATGCGTTGCCATGCCTTCTTGTGGGCAAGGACAGGGCGACGAGGCAAGTGCTTTGGAATATGTATTATCCATACTCGCTTATTTGTATCATCGGTTATAAACTCCTCAATGCTTAGACCTTCAGATGAAAGATAAGTGCATTGTTCTGTAAGTTTGAACGTTGCCGACTGAGTGTTTGCAGGTTGCCCATTAAAAGTAAGTCTTGAAATATCAGTCCCAACAATTTCAAGCGTCTTATCCTTTACCCCAATCACAAGATGTCCACCCTCCATGTTGGCAATAGCTGACACGTAGGAAATAACATCATCCTTCTCGTCCCCACAGAACGAGTTCTTCAAGTTCTTAAATTCCTTCCATTCACAGCGAGCATTCTCTTGTGGGTACTCACGGAGGAGGTATTGTTGTAAGTCATGTTCTAGCATAATTCCGAAATAATATTGAATAGTATAGCCTTTATTTTATTATTCTTTTGACATCATCGCCGTCTTTTGTTATCAAGAACTTACTCTTTATTCGAGTTGTCATAACAATATACATTGAAATGACTGTATACTTCACATTTTTTTGATTTTTAGTTATTCTTTTACCTCTCTTACTGTTTGGCTAAAGTGCTTTTTGATGCGTTCTAATAATCCGTTGAAATCGAGTGGATAAGTCTTGAATACACTTTGAGGCACACGCACCTTGTACGCTCCGTCCAAACGTATATCTTGTTCCCCTCCTTTAAATGCCTCATCTACACGTTTGCATAGGTCGGCTTCAAGTGTGCCTATATTATCAAGACACTTGATATTATCATATATCTCGGACATTTCCATCGGATTATTCTTTTCAGCGCGACTGTGGTCAAACTTACACATGTTCACACTAATCAGAGCGTATCTGTCGGGGATATTTACAGCACATTTGAACTGTGTAGAACTCATCTCAACTGATTGGTCATTCTCCCAGCGAGATTTAACCTCGACATGATAGTTTTCATATCCTTGTTTGCTTAAAACAAAGTCTTGACCACATTGTTCGTTATTGACAACAATACCAATAGGTTCCAAAGCCTCTGCAAGAAATTTTTGTACATGACTCTCGACATATGTCCCAAGCATCTTGATATAAGCGTCATGTTCTATCTGGGCTATGATATTATTTACGTTATTTATCACATCTTTGGCATCCTCACGCTCCGCAACGTCAGCCATCAGTTCAAGCAATTCCGGATCTTTCTTTTTCATCATGCGATTGATAGCCTTGCGCTCTGCCGGTGTTCCGAGTTTGTAGCGGATAGATTCGCGTTGGTTATAAATCGACTTAAACAGGATTTTCCAACTGTCGATGGACTCGTTTTCAGCCAACTCAATGATGTCCAGAACTACAGTATCCTGAAAGTCACCATCGCTCAAAGTCGTCTGAATCTTATTCGCTACTTCCGAGGCTTTCTCTTCATTATAGACAAAGATAGCACTAAAGTTAGTATGTACCCAATGTTCGTGCAAATCTTCTTTAATTACATTTTGGTAGAACTTTGCCAAATCTTCATGTATATTTACATTTTTGCTAAGTTTTTTCTTGGTGCAAAGCTGATAGTTATAGTTTGGTATCACCGCAAATTCGTCCAAACGCTCCAAGCGCTCCTTTGCGTTACTCGTAGCATACTCCGTCAAGAAATCCTTCAACAACTGCTCGTTGTCCTTGACCCATTTTTTATCTTTCAGGCTGATCACATAAAGCGTGTAATCAAGAAGCAGATTGAAAGCTGGATTATAGAAGTCATCTTCTTTCTCGACTATCTTTGGTTGGTCATAGCGGGCAAATTGCTTTTCGTGGATTCGTACTATCCATGGCATCATTCGACCGCGATAGTTATTGAAAACAATCTGTGAGGTAGCAGAACTAAATGCAATCAAAGCGTCAAGTTGTTTGATAGTCAAAGGGGTTTTATTGTTACCTAAGGTATCTGTACGCCATTTGCCTATAGTCTGGCTGATAGAACGCTGCAAGTCCTCAGGCTTATATGTCGCCACTTTGCCGATATCGTTATAGGCGGTATCAATCATCCTGTCGGCATCACTCCCCATCAGAATTTCAGTCAGTGCATATAGTCTAGCAGTCATAAAATCACCATGACGCAAATCACCCTTTCTCTTCAAGTTTCCCTTACGATTAGGTAACAATTCGTAATCGTCCATCAGGGCTGTATTGTCGCTATCTACAAGAAATGAGAGGAAGCAATGCAGTTTGTCAGATTTCTTCTGAACTGATTTACAGACATCCTTAATGGTTACGTAAAACTCGCTATCACGGTCACAACGCCACAAATGGACAACCTCCGACCATGCAATCAAATCTAAAGTAGGAAGCAAATAACACTCCTCCTCATTGTATTTTACATTTTTGGCATATTCAGCAAGCATCGGTTCATACTGTGTTCGTTTCTCCTCTGTCAATTTACTGTAAAAATCAGGATGCAACACTCTGACACGAGCATCAGCCATTGCTTTCTTTCCTTCCTCTGTAGGTATTACCTTCCATGATGGTACAACTGCCTTCCACATATCCTGCAAATCCGTGTAAAACTTTGTAGTAACCTCATCTTCCTTATCACTATGGAAATTAACAATGCACATGTCACGGTTCAACGAATATGCATTACCTTCATATGCATAATACCGATGAAGAGTCGCCATCATTTCATGCAATATCTCCTCGTTATGCGCACCTTTTTCGCATTTTGAAGGTACGTTCTCGGGCAACATGATGTTGTTGCGCTTCTCTACAGGATACCAACGCTTAGAATGGAAGATAAAGTTCACGCCGAAACTCTCTGTGCCAAGCAGTGGAAACCACAAAAATAAACTTGGTATAGTATCCACCGAACCACAACACTCCGGAAAGGGTGGCAGTATCACCACGTCATTCACCTTACCATTTTCATTGAACAATTGTAGACTAGTTACTGCAACACTCATACTCTTGCCTGTGAGCATATTAGTTATTTCGACTTCATCAACAATCTTGTACCATTCCGTATTCCCCTCCATTCTTTGCTTACTTGCACTGTCTTTCTTGATGATATGAAAATGGCACTTTGCATATAGATTTTTTACCTCAATCTCCTTAATGCGCCCATTTATCACCAGTACGAACGGCATCAGTCGTATGGCACTTGCCAATTGTCTTGAGATAGAATCCACGTTAGAAGATTCTAATTGATATGTAAAAGAAGTCCATTTCTGCTCCTCAGTCAATGAATCGTATGTCGGATATAAGGGAGTTGTCTTATGCATATTATCCACTAGTTTCATCTCACTACGCATTTCCTCGATAGCCTTCTCTAAATCGTTTCTATATGAGCGGTTCAACTCCAAATCTTGCATATAGACGTAACCAATCAACTTTCCAGGACCACTCATCACCTTGTATGGTGCTGACACTTTAACAATATCGCAGAAGGCATGTGTAGTCATGAATCCAGTCCCGTACTGCCCTACGAGGTCAGCTCCTGGATTGTCTTTGCTGCTATTCTGATTAACAAGTGCTAAGAGGGACGTATAGTCGAATGGTTTTCCACGATGTGAGAAAACAATCTTATCCGGCTTGAGTTCAATACGGATGTGGCTATTCTCATCCATATCGCGAGCGTTCTGTACTAATTCCCAAATTGCGCGTTCGCCACTCTTCTCATCAAGATTCTCAATGCCTTGGCTGATCTTTTTGCAGTAAGCCATCAACTCCTGACGTTGTTTCAAATAGTTCTGATAATCCTCAATGGACTCAAATCCAATTTCTTTTTCCATGTCTTGAAACTATAAGTAATTTAATACTAATAAAATATAGACGTGATTGTAATTCTTTCATACCAATAGCAAGGATAAATCAAGGCTACAATTCTTTATTTTTCAATACCAATTATATCTATTGTTAACTTCTTGATAATATCTTTGAACAATATTATTGACATTCTCATTTTTCATCATTTCTTTAGCTTCTTGAAGGCAATTTTCTCTACTAGAATTTGGAAACTGTGGACTAAAAAAGTCTTGATAAACATCGCATACCTGATTAACGATGTCTTCTATTGCCATAGGGTGAATTTTTCTGCCAGTTTTATTTTGATATTCTATACACATATCCAAAGAATACATTAATGCGGCCTTTTCCAAGTCTGGCAAGAATATATTTCGTTTATAATCGCAAGTTAGTTTCTCTATATTAGAAATAATATCCGACCTAAAATATTCGCGTAAATCCGGAAGGTGTTGCCAATTGTAACCACTCATTGAATTTATGGTATCAACTTGGCTGTTTATACTCTTTTGTTTTTCATCCATGCCTGTGCAAACATTGTTACATTGTCCAGCCACAAATTCATCATATCCGATTTCTTCTATTCCTCGTCTTGTCATTGGAACGTAGATACCATCCATGATTTTTACGATGTAAGCGGAAGGTGTTCGTTTTACGATTTCACCAACCATTCCATTTTGAGGATAAAAATTATGCTTCTCCCATTCTGTTTTATTTGCATAAACTCCGTCTATAAATTCGAGAGTGGTAGAGAAACATTCTCCTCGATCTACAATTTTTACGTACATAGTTTTATTTTGATTAAGTAATATTTTTATAAAGATATGGTAAAGGCATAGTATTACTATAGCTTATTAATTTAACTGATGGCTTGCCGAATAAATCCACTTGACACATAACATCATTTATTGGCTTAAAGGTATAGGCTTTGCTTTTTGTATGACTGGCAAAACGCAAGTACATGTCCATACTATTTATATATGGCTCTATAGATTTTGAAGACATATTATTATCTTCAAAATAAATAAAATCGTTCAGGATACTATTCTCCAGTAGTTTGGATTTTATGCAAAAACATAAATTAAGAAGAAAAGAGTTCTTGTGTAAAAGAAATTTATCAACAAGGAGAGCATAAATCAATAGAATTTCCTCAATGGTATATTGTCCAAATATTTTCTTGTCTCGAATCTGTGAAAAGCCATCTTCAAATTTCTGTAAAGAAGACAGATGATTAATTGGGAAAGTACTAAATATATCCGTATGATACTTTCCATATACGAATTTTACGAATTCTTTTATTGTTTGCCCTCTATGATCAGTTCTCTCCAACGAATGCCCTGGATAATAATTGTTAATGAAAGTGTCAAGATACATTTTATATATTGGTTCATCATTGATTAAAACAAAGCACCAACTATGTAAACCAAAGATACGCTGACCCATTGACAAAGATTTGATATATTTATTGCAAGGAAACTGGTTCTTCAATTCAGAGTCAACACCAAACAACCTAAAAATATTATTGGCAAAAGTACATCTATCATATAGATTATTTAAATCCAAGGAAATATCTTCTTTTGGATGAACAATACCTTCTGGAGTTATTTGTTCATGACATAGCCCCTTTGGAAAAATAATTTCTTTGAATTTATAAGTGCGAAAGAAATAATCAATAAAAACATCATCAAGATATGTATTTATATAATCTGATTTTTCTGTAGTTTGCACATTCCCTCCGTGATAAAAGTCTTTATGCGCATTAAGTTTATTATCTAATCCAATAGCATTTAATACTGATTGCAAATTCTCTATAGTGTGATCTACACTAGTGAAAAAATTATCTCCCTCCACAACATTGAGAAAATTGTGGAAATGAAGATCAGCAATTAGTTTGTCTATTAAAGCAGAGTCTCGAATCATTATATTCTTTGGAAAATAATTACGATAAATCTTGAAGGATGGGTTTCAAAGTAACCATCATTAGCATTGTCCATAATAGCGCAAACAGGAAATCCAAAAACTTTTTTAGTCGTCCATAAAGAATCGCGGAATTCTTTTATAAATGAATTTCCTATACTGTATACAGAAACTGCGGATGGTTTTCCATTTCGCAAATCTAGTGTAAATAAACCTTTAGGCGTACTAAAACAAACACGATCGGTATCTCGTTCAATAGAGTATTCTACACCTTTATTCATAAAGTATTGTTCTGCATTAAACACGAATAACTCATTGCCGTTTTGGCACGGAAGATTCTCGTAGAAAACTGTCGCACCTTCATAATCTGGTTGAAATGATTCGTACATAGATTCTTTTTTTGTATGCCCACGGAATAAATATAGTGCATACTTTATTCTACATATGGGTATATTATTTATAACAACATACGCTGTAAACGGTAAGTGCACTATTTTGCCAATGTTTTAGGTAAACAAACCGTTTGTCATTATTATTGTTTCTGATGCTTAAGAATTAGTCTGCAAGTTTAGTGTACTACTTTCCCATTCTCTTCTGTATTTTTGCAAATGGAATGCATTTTTACTTAACTCTATTTGCTTGAAATCGCACCTTCTTCATCTTTGCAAAATTCTTATGATTTTGATTTTATCAATGCTGATGTAGGCACATACGCCGTAGCCACCAAGCATCCATCAAAAAGTTCTACCACCACTCTCTGTTGTCCAGCAATCCTTGTCACTCTACCATGTATATCCTTAAACTCACCCTCTGTAATCACTACTTCATCTCCTAGCTTATATTTGATATTATCCGAAGTAACAGGGATGATGTGAGGATTATGTATGGAGGTTAAACGGATGAAATTATCCATAGCTGTATCGGCAATGATAAGAGGAGGATTCTTGGTTGGCGCATTTTCACAATGTGAAGTATGGTCGTAATAGTAACTCAACAAAGCTCTATTTTCAAAAGCCTTGATGTTCTTATCTTGCAAAAGAGAATCAACTTGCTCTGCTGATGCATGAACAAAGAGAAAAGAGTGGAGAATAGGCTCCGTGATGATTCGCTTCTTTCCTTGCTTTCTTACCTCTTTATATCGCAAAGGAACATAACATTCCAATCCTTTAGCCTCAACGAATGTTTTTGCCTTGATAATACGCCCATAAGAAACTCTTAATACAAACCATTGCTTGTTTCGTGAAGGCACATTCTTTACCGACACCCCACCTTTGTTCTTTGAGATGGAGGGCGTACAAGAGGTAAGTCTTGCACTTGGACACGATGAACCTGTGTCGGTAGGTTGCCCATTATACAATGAAGCGTTAGCCGTTAAAGGCTGTTTGATTTTATCTTCCAATGTTATATCCAGAGGTTAGATGAAAAAACGATTGACTTTTCTTTTTAAGAATTGCCAAATATAGAACACAAAGGTAAGGAAAAAGATTGATATTAAAGGCTTTTGTTGGGGAATTCTTCGTATTTAGGGTGTTTTTTAACATTTGACTATGCTTAGTAAGTTTCCCCTGAAAGACGATTGTAAGAAGAAATAAATCATTCGAATCGATTTGATTAATCCGAATCGTTTTGGTTGTTTATATACTAAAAAAGGTCGCCAGCATTTTGGCGACCTTTTTTAGTATCCTTTGTTTTCTCTTTATTTTCTGAACTTCTTCTTAAACCATTGCAGGAATGATTCGTAAGCACTGATCTCTTCCTGATGCTGAGGCTCAGCGAAGGTAAGCTGGTCGCCGTAGGAATCACCATGCTGGTCGGGGAAGATAATCATCAGGTTGGTACCTGAGAAGTATTTCGTTATTTCCTCCGGCAGACGCTCCAGTGCTGTCTTGTAAGATACGGTTCCCTTACGGGCGGTTACTACCACGAACAGGTGGTCTGGAGATATCTGCGAAGCCAGCTGTGGCAACTCGTTCCAGTGAATCATCTGGGTATAATCAGCACGCACTTCCGGATGCCGGTTCTTGATATATTCATTGATGAGCGCCAGACTCTCTTCTCTGCCATGAAACTGGATGCGGCAGTCTAGGTTGCCGGCAAGTCGGGCTAGTCGTTCCAACCAGCGGTAGAAACCCGGCTCAAACTCTGCTCTCGAAGGTACGGCTACCTGTATTCTTCTCAATGTATTCAACGGCTGTCTGATGCGTGCCATGATGATCTGTCGGCTCAATCCGTTGAAAAGACTCTGGTGGAATTCTCCCCAGAACTTCGGCGAAACCTCAGGATGCATGTGCATTCCGATGATAATCTCAGAACATTGGAACTCGTTGAAAGCATGCTTGATGCCGTTGGCGATGTTGGCGGCAATACGAACCTGGGTCTGCGTCATCACATCGGTGGCAGCAGCCAGCTGACTGCAATGTTCCAGAAGTCGTCTTCCCTGTTCCTGGTTGTATCGCATGTCCTTGTCTTCATATACCACATTCAGGCAGATGAGTCCCCTGTTCAGTTTCTGGTTTCTCACCAGAAACGCCAGACTCATCAGGTTGTCAGCATATTCAGGATATTTCACCGGAATCAGAATCTTCTCATCGCTCACCTTCTTGTCGTCTTCCGCATCAGGCAGTTCCTTGTCTCTCAGGATAATCTTCTGCGAAGACCGGTCGGTAAGGATGGAAGAGATGATGCAGGTAATCAGAATCATCATAACCACACCATTGAGCATATCATCGTTGACGAGGTAAGTGCCCGGTGCTACGAGCAGATGCATACCCACCATCACCATGGCGATACTTCCGGCAGCATGAGCCGAAGTGAGTCCGAACATCATGTGACCCGAAGAAAGTGGCAACTTGAAACCCAGACAGGCGATATAGGCTGCGATGGCTTTGCCCAGGGTTCCGAAGAAGGCGATGCAGAACACGACCCATAGAATATGACTGCCCTGAAACAGCAGATTGATATTGATCAGCATGCCCACACCTATCAGGAAATAAGGAATGAAGAGGGCATTGCCGATAAACTCGAGGCGGTTCATCAGTGGCGAAACATGCGGAATATATCTGTTTAATATCAGACCGGCGAAGAAAGCACCGAAAACGCCCTCGATGCCCACTATCTGCGAAAGTGCCGCACTCATAAAGAGCATTGAAAGTACGAAGATAAACTGCATCACCGCATCGCTGTATCTTCGCAAGAACCATCTTGTAAGTCGGGGAATCAGCATGATCATCACGCCACAATAGGCGGCAAACTTGAGGGTGAAGAATACCCAGAACAGTACGCCGTCATGCTTGCTGAACGATGCTACCAGTCCGGCAAGCATAATCAGGGCTATGAGCAGCGAAATCATGCTCGACCCCACACTCAGCGTAACGCTCGGTTTCTGTTGCAGTCCATATCTCGAAACGATAGGATAGGCAATCAGCGTATTGGATGCCATGATGCAGCTCAGCAGGAAGGATGCCTTGGCAGAGTAGTGGAGCAGCCAGATACTCATGCCGTATGTGAGGAAGAACGGTATAAAACAGGTGAGCAGACCATAGATAAGCAGTCGCGACTTGTTCTTTTTCATGCCTTCCATATCCATCTCCAGGGCGGCGAGGAACATGATGTAATAAAGTCCCACCTTTCCGAAGAGCTCAAACGAAGAGTCGCGCTCCAGGATATTCAGTCCGTATTTGCCTATGAGCACACCTGCCAGCACCATACCGATGATGTGCGGGATACGGAGTTTACCCATGATGATAGGGGCAAAGAGGATGATGAGGAGCACTACGAAGAATATCAACGTAGGGTCAGTGATAGGGAAGTATTGAGCGATATGGAACATAGGCTTTCTTCTTTTTTGTTATACTTAAAGAGGGATTTCTGCATCAGCATTCATCCCTCCCTTTCTGTTTTAGACTGCAAAAGTACGAATAAATCTTGAAAGCACAAAGTTTTTCTGCCCTTATCCTACAATCATGGTGATGTTTTTGCAATTTTTCTAAGGATGAAGCCTCCGATTCATCTTTGCAAATGGGTTGCATTGGAGATTGCGTAATTTTGCACGCAGAAAACAAAATTATAAAAGATTATGAAGAAGTTCGTTTTTGCAGCTATCGTAATGGTGTACCTCTTCTGTGGCATCGTTATCTACCGTATTCACGATAAACTGTGCAAAGTTCTCACCGCCAATCTGTGGCGCATAGGTGGTGTGGAAACGGGGTGAACCCTGACCAACAAACGTGGTTACGGCTGTTGTTGCCGTTGCTCTTGATGTATTTATTCAGTTTCGGATATTCTCTTTTAATCTGTGCGATGTCCTTCAGGCGCACGATGTTGCCCTTGGGGTCGGAATATACGATTTGTTCTGCCACATCCCGCTCGTTGAGTCGATTACAGAAGACAATGTGGAGTCAAATTGCTCCATGACCCGAAAAAATCCTCCAAAAGGAGTGAGTTTCTCAGATTTAATTTGTATCTTTGCCATGTTATGTCAGAGTTTTGCTTGTTTTCTTTTCGCAACACTAAGATAAGTGAAAATTCTCACATGGCAAAATCCTGAGCAACTTTTTGTTGTTCTGGGGCTTAAAAGGTTTGATTTATAATAGTGTTGTGGAATTAAGGTTATAACAATATTATGACATCGTTATTCATATTGCAACTTGTATGTTGCGTCATTACAGCCATGCTGGCATTGCAATTAGCCATGGCAAGTTTGCAGGTGAGATGGAAGGTGTGGCGCTACGAAATATCAAGATGGCTTCTCGTTGCATCCATGCTATTCTTCTCCGTCCACTACCTCTTACAGATGGTTCATGGACTCCGTGCACAAGGTACCGATGTGGGCGCAGCATTCAACATATTGTTCTATACCCCAGTGGCATTTGCCATCACTCTCTCCATCATCAACATAGAGAGCACAGGCAGCAAAGTGCGCCGTTATTGTTTACGTAGTATGATGGCATACATACTCATTGCCCTGGTTTTCGTCATTGGCATGTTCAAAAGTCATAGTTTACACATTGGCAATATGCTCTATGTGATGCTCGGTCTTTTTGTGGCTAGCATGGCATATTTTATTTTTATCATTCGCAAAGAAACAAATACCCAAAGGCAGAAGCTCATGGAAAATTTCGGAAGTGACTTGATTCCATACGTGCGCTATTCGCAAGCCAGCGTCATTTTGCTATACCTCACTGCTGGACTCCTGCCTGTAGCAATCCTCTTCAATACCTTATTATATATAATAGGTCCCTTGATGTTACTCTCTGTCATCTTTTTCGTCCACACTTTCATTGCTATGGGCTATTACATCACACCCAAAGGAGTCATTTCTGATGAAAATGATGCAGAGGCAAAAGTCACGGAAGCAGAAGACATAAATGACGATAAGAACACTCATAGCACAAATATCTTGACAGCAAATAGAAAGATGGAAATAGAATTAGCCCTCAAGAAATGGTGTGAAGAGGGATGTTATAAGGACTATGAAGTTAGCATCTATTCGCTAGCTACCAAGTTGGGATACAAGAAAAACGAACTGACAGAATACTTCAACCAGTCAGAATACATCAATTTTAGAACCTGGCTTAGCGACATTCGCTTTAATGAGGCAGTTCGCATGATGAAAGCCAACCCCGAATATAGCATTGACGCTATTTCCACAGAGTGCGGTTTCTCATCCCACACATGGATTTATCGTATATTCAAACAGAAAACGGGCATGTCACCTAGCCAATGGCGCAAACAGTTTGCCTCCATCTAAATGTGTATTTTTGTAATTTTACATTAAATACTATTTAAAAAGTAGTAGTTTTCCTAGGAAAGCTACTACTTTTTTTGTGGAAAAGCTACAACTACCATAGGAAAGCTACTATCACTTTCAAAATAAAAAAGCTATTTTTGCAATCGAATCAATAACATAACAGATAATGAAAATGACAAGAGCAGAACCAACCATTTCAATTTCAGATGAAAATCTCATCATGATTGTTGTAGTGATCGTGACTGTGATTATCATAGTGTTCATCCTTGTGATGATACGCGACTACCGTCTCTATCTTGGAAATCATTGGAAAAAGAAATTCAGTTTCGCTGATTTCGTCAAGCAAGAACAATTCTATATTTATATACTGTTGTTCTTCCTTCTTTTGGTAGGTTCGGAATTGTTGTTACAAAACGAGTATTCATTTTAAAACAATAAATAATTATGAAAAAATCGTATCTATCATTATTCATCCTCGCAATAGGAGCGGCGATGTTTACTGCTTGTTCAGACGATGACAACAATGGGGAAAACGGAAATCCTAACATTCCTCTGGCAGAACTATCCAAGCCAAAGGCAAACCCTTGGCTGGCACAAGAGGAATACAGCATCACCCATTTCAATTCGGCTCAGACCGATGCTTTCACTGCAAAAGTGAAGGACGGCACGTTCTATGCCGACCTGACGAAATGCAAGGCAACAAGCAGCGGTCCTGTGAACCTCATGACGCTCGCATCCACTTCCCCAAAATACATGTGGGGAATGAGCAGCGACAGAGTGTCTATCATAGACGTATCCAACGGCAATTTTGAAAGACTCGCAGAAGCTGGTTTGCCTGGAATAACAATGAAAACTCAAGAACAACTCAACATCTTGACATCCAGCTACTCATCTTACTCAGAACTTGCTACAGCCGTAACCGGAGTGCTAGGTGCTGCCCCACAGATGTCGATAGCCAATGGAAACTATGTGTTGTGCGACAAGGACAACTATGTATATACCAATGCTGGACACATCATGGCAAGATACAAGCTGAAGAACCCAAATAATCCAAAGGAAGGCATAGAGCTAGACAGTCAGATTAAGCTCACACCGTATATCAACAACTCTTACACGCTGGTGGGAGCTACCATGACATACGATGGACATTTGCTCGTGGCGGCACAGAATGCTCTTGTTGTACTCAACCGTGAGTTGACCACGGTAGAAGATACCTACCCACTGGCAAGCACCCAGATATTGACGAACTCAATAGCAGTGGATGAGAACGGCGGGGTATATGTGGCAAGCAACGCCAAGGAGGCCAACGGCAAGGGACTCATGCAAAAGCTGATATGCAAGAATGGAAAGTTCTCTGACAGCGAAAGCGATGGAGCATGGAAAGCCGAGTATGACGGAGGTCCAATGGCACCATGTATCAAGCTCGGATATGGCACAGGAGCAACCCCTACACTAATGGGATTTGGCAACGACGAGGACAAACTCGTGGTGATAACAGACGGAGCAAAGAGAATGAAACTCGTAGCTTTCTGGCGTGACGCCATACCTGCCGATGCCAAGCCTGTAGATTCCGGCAACAAGCGTTTGGCAGGAACGTTCGACATAACGTGTGGATTACCAGCCTCTACCGAATGGGTACAGTCGGAGCAATCCGTAGTAACCGCAGGATACGACGCTTTTGTGGTGAACAACATCAGCCAGACAACGGAAAAGATAAACGACAAGATTATAGGCGTACTAGCAATCGGTCCTACCATAGAGACTCCTAGAGGTGTTGAATGCGTGAGTTGGAACACAAAGGAGAACAAGTGGGAGACTAAGTGGACACGTGCTGACGTCAGTTCACCAAGCATGATTCCTGCTGTAAGCACATCGTCTGAAATGGTATTCGTAAGTGGGTGGAACGATGCCACAGGATGGGAAGTAACCGGACTCGACTGGCGCACCGGCACCACACGCCACCGCACAATCCTAGGCAAAGACAATCGGGCCAATGGAGCATATGCCATCATACAGTTCTTTGACAATGGTGACTTACTCTACAACTCGGTGTCTGGACCGTTCAGAGTGGAAATCAAGTAAAACAGAGTGAGAACAAAAAGTATATTAATTTTAAAAAACAGGAAGTATGAAAATCAAGCAAATTATCATGACCTCATTGCTAAGTTTTATCACGGCAATGACATTCATCGCATGTTCCGATGACGACAGCAACAACGATATAAAAATCCCTACCGTGTCACCAAAGGAGCAATGGGGCGCAACCCTGAAAGGCGATGGTGAAGTTCTCGGAGCATATCCGGACTTATACTCCAATTATTGGGAATACACCTATGAGATAGACAAAAACAGTGACAAGATTCTATGCCTGAAAGGAGAATATCCTCATTGCAGATATTTCAGCATATCACTATACAATGATATGACAGGAGACGTTTTTGCAGGCATCGATGACCAGGACATCTCGGCAGATAACGGAAGCACGAATCCTTTCGTCGCAACCACTTCTGGAAAGAACTATTTCACCCTCTATGTGGTGCCAAACGGAACGTCACAAAGCGTAATAGACAAACTTGGAGAGAATGTGGTGAAAGTTAAAGAAGGTGTGAACAAAGTAGCTGTAGTTCTCAGACATTACCTGGGCACTACTGCCGATGGAAGCCAAAAAGATGAATACGCAGGAGTAGAACTGCCAGCCATCACTGCACTCGACATGAACTTGCATGAGACCTACGTGCCAGAACACGTTGTATCAAATGTCTATAAGATAACATCGAAGGTGTTTACACAGAAATCCGACGAAAACAGAGAGATGCCATTCTTCCTTGCTCCAGTTAGCATGTACTATCCAAACAACTCCACGGCATACCTTTATGGAAGAACGCACTTGCGCGAGGACTCTGTGCTCACATTCTCCTTCATACCGGCCACAGTGCCAACAAAGCCTGAGGAATACAGAAAAGCTGTGACACGTTATTGGTCTATCTGCATTGGCTCAGCAAGCGACACACGCTCATATATGTCTGTATATGATGCGAAGGCTCGCTATGCCGATGGCAAGAAAGCAACATTTGTGGTTTGCCTGAAAAAGAATCCTAAGCTATCAGCCATACAGAGCAAGGTGAACGAAATGAATGCCAACGGAGAGTATGTCAATCTCTTCATTTGGGACAGTGAGAAAAAGAACATAGACGGCAATCCTATCGGAGAGATTGTGGCTGTCATGTACAGGAACATTCTTCCAGACAGGAAATGGATACACTCCATCGCAACCATGACACCTACTGCTTATAAGGATAAGACTGGCGAACCTATCGACCATGTGACCGATCCCGACAAGCAGCTTGCTCACAAAGCTCTTGGCGACTATGGACCACTTGGTGTAAAGGTAAGCAACGATGATTTCTTGCAGTAATCATGAAACGAAGGTATTCGTATTGGAATAGGTGTTTTTTGATATTGATATAGAGGAACCGGCACATATATATATGTATATATATGAGAACCGGCACAAAAAAGGGCTAGCCCATTACCAGGACTAGCCCTCCGTTTTAATTATTTTCTAGGGTGCAATGAAATGTCATCCAGAAAGCTGCTTAGCACGTTATGAGTGATTACTTTACCTCAATGTGCTTAACATCGTCTTTCTTCTCCTCCTTCTTCTCGTTCTTGTTCTCGATAGATACTTCCCTCCTCAGTTGTTCCCGTCTGTTGCTTGAAGAATGAATGTATGTTAAACTTTTAATGAGAATACTTTTTCAATTGGACTCTTCTTTCAAATCCCTATCCACCATGGCGCAGACACAGGAGTCTGACCATACATTCTCTGCCGTCTCTACCATGTCGATAATGGTATAGATTGGCAGGATGATACCCATGATGCCGATAGGAGCATTGATGCCGGACATCAGAGATAGGGTAAGGAAATAACATCCCATCGGCACTCCTGCATTACCCACTGCTGAGATAACTGAAATGAAGAGCCAGAGAATCATCGTAGTCCAAGGTAAAGGCATTCCTCCATTCTGCATCAGGAATAAGGAGGTTACGAGGATAAACGCAGCGCAACCATTCATGTTGATGGTAGTACAGATAGGCAATACGAAGCGGGAAACCTGATTGGAAACTCCCAGTCTATCTTCTGCTGTCTGCATCGTTACCGGCAACGTAGCAGCAGAACTCTTTGTAAACAGAGCCATCAATACTGCCGGCATCATCTTGCCCAAAGTGCGCACTGGATTCAAGCCTCTTGCCAAGAGGAAGAGCGGGAGGATGATGAAGAATTGAATGACATTACCTCCCAGGATAACAGCTACGTACTTTCCTAGAGAAGCCATCACGATACCCGCAGAGAACTGGGCTGAGAGTTGTGCTGCAAAGGCAACGATACCCAGAGGCAGAGCCCAGATTAATCCATGAATCAGCATGAAGAGCAGATCCTGTAATCCAAACAATCCCTTCATCACGACTTCTTTCTTATCGCTTGATGGCATTTTGGTTAAAGCAATACCTGCAGCTGCCGCCAAAATCAGGATGGAGAGTACATTTCCTTCGGCAAACGGCTTGATGATGTTGTTGGGTATTACCCCAAGAATATGGTCATAATAGCTGGTTTCTCCCAGCTTTTGGGGAACATCTGCCATACCGCTCTGTACCAAGGCTGTAGGTAAATTGCCTGGAGAAACGATGTTGTAGAGCACCAGTCCCACTGCTGCAGCTGCTATCGTCGTGAGCAGGGTGTAGGTGATGGCGTGGCGGAATATCTTACCGGTATCTGCCTGGTTGCCCAAGGATGCCAGGGTGGTGATGACAGCCAAGGCTATGGTTGGTACTGCCAGAAGTTGGAATAAGCGGGTATAGACCGTGGCGATGAAATTCATCAGACCATCCAGCCAGCTGATGCCGAACATACCCAAAACTGCGCCTACTATCAAAGCGCCAATCCATAGTACCAGCTGCCGGGTTTGCTTATTCTTCACTCCTTTTTGGTTACTGCAGCCGGCATTGCTGTCCGGCTGTCTATTTCCAATATTATTCATTGTTTCTACCATGATTTTAAACTATTATTTTCAAAAGGCAAAGGTATTATTTTTTTTCCTTGTCAACAATCCCACAAATATGGTATTTTGCAATCTCGTTATTTTTTTCGGGCTATTCCTTTGCTTGTATCATTATTTTTTGTAACTTTGCCGAAAGAAATTAAAAAGGCAGCAATATGAAATATCCTATCGGCATACAGAGTTTCGAACAAATCATAGAAGATGATTATGTTTATCTCGATAAGACGGCATTGGTCTATGACTTAGTGACTAATGGTAAAATATACTTTCTGAGTCGTCCACGACGATTTGGAAAGTCGTTGCTCGTATCTACCTTGAAATGCTATTTCGAGGGTAAGAAGGAACTGTTCAAGGGGCTTGCCATCGACAAGCTGGAGAAGGAATGGAAGCAATATCCTGTGTTCCATCTCTCTTTTGGTGGTCAAAACTTTGTAGAGCCTTATGCGTTAGACAAAGTGTTGGAGGAGTTTGTTGCTATGGCAGAACGTATCTATGGGCGTGAGGAGTTGGCCGAGACTTTAGGTAGTCGCTTTAAGGCAGTGTTGGGGAAAGCTCATCAGAAGACAGGAATGAGAGCTGTCGTACTCATTGATGAGTATGACAAGCCTTTGCTTGATGTGATGGATATGGATATTTCTGTGCAGAATGAATATGGAAAGATGACTTTGGAGGATTATAATCGCAATCTGCTCAAAGGCGTATATTCTGTGTTCAAGGAAGCTGATGATGACCTGCAGTTTGTCTTGCTCACGGGTGTCACCAAGTTCTCACAGGTGAGCGTGTTCAGTGGCTTCAATCAGCCTAACGACATCAGTATGGATGAGCATTACGAGGCACTTTGTGGAATTACGGAAGATGAATTGTATTCTACCTTTGATGAACAAATCAAGGCGATGGCCGTGAGATACAAGACGACGGAGGAAGGGATGAAATACAAACTGAAAAGGAAGTTTGATGGTTATCACTTCAGTCCTAATATGCTTGATATCTATAATCCTTTCAGCATCTTGAATGCTTTGAGCAAGAAGATTCTGGCAGATTATTGGTTCCGCACCGGTTCGCCAACCTATCTTGTTCGCCTATTGTCTCATTTTGATGAGAACATCAATGAGATGGTGAACAGGTTTTATCCTACGAGTAGTTTCATCGATTACAAGGCGGATGTGGAAGCACCATTGCCAATGATTTATCAGAGCGGTTATCTTACCATCAAAGATTGGAATATGGATACCGATTCCTATCTCCTGGATTTCCCGAATGATGAAGTGAGGAGCGGTTTCCTGACGTTGGTAGCTTCCAGTTATCTGAAGCCATCGAAGTCAACGGATGCCTGGGTTATTCAGGTAATAGATGTGATGTCGAAGGGAGATTGCCATCAGTTGGAGAATCTGATGACTTCCTTCTTTGCCAGCATTCCTTATAGCCAGCGTCGTAAGGACGATGAGCGTGAGAAGGAACGTTATTTTCAATATACCTTCTATCTCGTATTGAGAATGATCAGCTGTTTCACGGTGTTCATAGAAAAGCAGCAAAGCGAAGGTAGGGTAGATTGTGTGGTTGAGACCCAGAACTATATCTACATCTTCGAATTCAAGCGTGATGGTTCGGCAGAGGAAGCCCTGAAGCAGATAGAGGATATGGGCTATGCCAGGGAATATGCAGCAGATGGCAGAAAGATTTATCAGATAGGCTGCAACTTCTCATCGAAGACGGGAACCATTGATGGGTGGAAGATGAAGTAGGTGATTTGCAAGAATTACCCGAAGATGTAGTGATGTGGCTTTGTTAAGAATGAATCTTCTTTACATTTGCTTGCCTGAGATTCTCGTATTTTCAGACGCTTATTGTTTCTTTGAGAATATCACAAATATGAAGAAAAATAGAAACTTGTTGATAATCAGGTATTTGTGATTTGTTGACAAGATGGTGCCGTTGAGAAAAATCTATAGTTGTACGACTATAACCCCTATAGTTGTACAACCATAACTCTACAGTTGTACAACCATAGCATGTATAGTCGTACAACTGTAACTTTATAGTCGTACAACTATAGGGCTTGTTCTTAATATAGAGCAGAAAACAAGAATTCCCAGCCTCTCATTCCCCTTGTTTTTATCGCTAGATTCCAAACTTGTAGGTATATGAATTTTGGTTATAAATATTGACGGGAGGTATTTTTGCAATTTTAATTTGAACTAAAAAAAGGAGGAATAAGGCCTTATGGAAAATGGGGAAGATGTTCCCGAATGGCTGAAGAATGGGGATTATGAGTTTGAGTATAATATTATAAGATAAGATCAGTTGTGTTCTGGTTTTAGCAAAGAGGGTGTGTCATAAGTAAATGATTCACCCTTTTTTGTTGGAATGTTACTGATATGTTGTTGGAAAACATAGTATAAGTTATTAGAAAAGATAGTATCTGTTTTTGAGATAGTTAGTATCTCCGGTCGCACAACAGCTGTTGTGCGCTTGCATATCAGCTGATATGCGCATGCACAACTGGTGATGTGCATGCGTAGGCCAACTGTTATGCGCCAACTGTAATTTAGACTTATGACGCCTCCTCTTTATCATTTGGTACATACAGAATGGCATTTCATACAAGGTAGGTTTAGATATTTGGAGGATAGAAAAGTTTGAGGTATATAGGCATCGGAGCCGTCATGAAATAGGAATGTGGAAGTGTTATCTTTTTGGCAGTGGCGCCATCCGATGCCTTTTTCTTATCCTTTTCAGAAAAATCAAGTTCTTCCGATAAAAAAGTGGCTAAAAGTTTGGCAGTATCAAGAATATTGCTTACTTTTGCGGTCAGAGTTGGAGCAGACGGAAAAGAACGACTGCGATGAAGACTCAAATGAATGAGCGTATTGAACGTTAGTCTTGAAATAGAAATGTGGAAATTTCAATATTCAACTATGACGAACTGCAATACGGCTCACGCTATGGGATTATTGTATCCTTTTCTCTATAGGAGGAAGGTGCCGATATACCTTTTGGCGTGGGCTATTGTTAGTTGCTAGTTGAAAGGTCTTTCCACAACCTCTATTTCGGCGACCGAACAATAGTCCCACGCTTTTTCATTGGTATTTAACAACTAACAAGCTAACTTCTGGGAACAAGTTGAGGATAGAGGTATACTTATGATTTTTGAAAAAGATATTATGTCAAGATTCAATCCAACCATTTGGATATTCGTTATTGAACAATCTATTCGAATGAATAGTTTGCTTAAAGGTGTGTCCAAAAGTAAGGCTGTTGTTGCAACTCAATTGGTGAATCAATTAATAGATACAGTTATAATGCGTAATTATGTTCGTGAAGCTCCAAAGAATTGTTGTTTTATATCTGTAATAGGATATAATCACGATGTCAAAGAGTTGTGTTCTGGTTGGTTAAAAGACCTTGATGAAAATCCTTTGCGTTATGAAACAGCCAAGGAGAAACAGTATAATCGTAAGGGGGGAATTATCGAGGTTGAGGTAAAACAACCAGTTTGGATAGAAGTCAAATCCGAGAGTGATGATTCTGCAAAGGAGCTAGCTTTAGATGAAGCTAAAAAGATACTGTTAAAATGGATAGAGAATCAAGGAGAAACGTCTTTGCCTATTATTTTCAACATAATGTCATCGAAAAAATCAGCAAAAGATGATTTTGTAGAAGTTGGCGATAATTGGAAATGTGAAAAATACAAGTATCTACAACTGGATATATATGTAAATGATAATATGCAATTGACAGAATTGGTTCGTTTGCCTTTTAAATTATATAGGGATGGTGGAGGATATAGGGATGGTGGAGGTCCTGGTATGTATACTGATGAAATTTATCGAAGATTTTATGAGTTCAATACATTAGATGCTGATGTGAATAATTTAAAGGATAGTATATCGTTGAAGTTTAAAGTACTTAAACAATAATAAGTTTATAAACATTTTTAATTTTATAAGTTATGGCAAAAAATGAAAAACAATGGAGTTCTGCGACTCCTGGTCTTTTAATTATCTTGTTGGATCAGTCTGGTTCAATGTTAAGCCCTTATGCTGCAGGAAAAAACCGTACAGAATTTGCTTCTTTGGCTGTAAACAAAGTGATAGATAATATTATATCTAAGAATTATGATGGTGAGGCTCCAAAGAATCGTTGCTTTATTTCTGTAATAGGTTATAATCACGATGTCAAAGAGTTGTGTTCTGGTTGGTTAAAAGATCTTGATGAGAATCCTTTGCGTTATGAAACAGCCAAGGAGAAACAGTATAATGGTAATGGGGGAATTATCGAGGTTGAGGTAAAACAACCAGTTTGGGTTGAGCCAATTACGCAAGATGGTGCAACAAATATGTTGGGTGCTTTTAAATTAGCTAAAGACTTGTGCGAAAAATGGATGAAAGATAATGCTGATGGTCCTGCCCCTGTTATAATAAATATATCAGATGGTGTGCCTTATTATGATGGAAAAGATCCAAGAGTGTGTATGAAAGAGACAGTTGAGTTGGTTGACTCAATAAAGAGCCTTTCGAACAACGATGGTAATGTCCTAATTTTTAATGCTGAAATAGGTGAGGATTCTAATAAAGTTGTATTCCCAACAGAACGTGGTACGATACAGCAAGTTGAGGCTCAGTTCTTATTTGATATAACAAGTGAAATTCCTGATTCTTACAAGGATGCAGCTCGCAAGAAAGAATTAGATGTGAAGGAAGGTTCTCGTGCTTGTATATTTAATGCCGGAGCAGTAGATCTTATTCAGTTGATAGATTTTGGCTCATCTAAAGGTCAAGGAGATAAAGGTTTGTAAATATGGATATACGTGCGTTTATAACACATAAAGAAGCAGAAACATTTTCTGATTGCCAGGACAGATTTAGTATCAATTCTGATACTAAATCTGTGGCAGTATCAGATGGAATGTCCCAATCTTTTTTCCAAAAGATTTGGGCGGAGAACCTTGTTGATGCTTTTGTAAATAATCCTCGTTGGAACTTGTATGGCGAACAGTGTAATGAATTTTTAAAAGAACTGCAAGGCAAATGGTTAGAAAAAGTGCTGGATAGAATTGAAGAACAAAAACATGACGGAACGAAAGAAAATATAATTTATCGTAATGAGAAATTTGTGGCACAGGGGAAATCTGCGGGAGCGACTTTGCTTGGCGTTCGTTTTGTTGGTGCTAACTGGCATTGTCAAGTACTTGGTGATTCCTGCTTGATAGAAATCAAAGATGGGGAAATCGTGCAAATTTGTACATCGCAAGAGGGGGATGAATTTGACAACTTTCCTGACCATTTTGATAGTAATCCAAAGCAGTCTGGTAAAGGAAATGTAAAAGAATTTAAAGGAACGTTAGAAACGGATAGTGTTCTTTTGTTGGTTTCTGATCCATTTTCTGATTTTTTGAACGAGCGAAGGAAAAAGGGGAGTGTCAAGGAACTTGTTGATGCACTTTTGAATATTGGAACCCATGAGGATTTTGAAAAACTTGTTTCTGATTGGAGGATTACCAAAGGTATGCATAATGACGATAGTACTTTAGTGGTTATTCGCTATGACGGAAATACTGAATTTAATGTTGGATATGAGGATTCCTTAAAGAATTTGGGACAAGATGACTCGAAGAAGACTTTAATGCCAGTGATGAAAACGAACGAAAGTGAAATTGATGAAGAATTTATAAAAGATTTCATGGGTTCTTTTGAAAGAAACTTACGTAAGAAACCTGGTATTAAGAACCTCACAGGACAAATTGCATATAAGTTTGTGAAAAAATCGCTGAGAGAGACTTTGGAAAGTCATTGCAAAAAGTATAAATTTTTGAAACGATAGAGGCTTATGGCGTTACCGAGTATTCCAGAGTATGATACCTCTATAAAAGTACAAGATTTAGTCTTGCCTGCAGTTTTGCAAGATGGGCATCCTATAGAAAAAAGAAACCGTCTTGTAAAATATGCAGGTGGTTTTTGTGTGGTGTACCCTTATCAAACACCTAGTAAGAAATATGCAGTTCGTTGTTGGCATGCAGAAATTGCAGAAAGTAAACAAAGAACAAAATTGATATCGGAGGCATTACATGCTAGTGGATTGCCATATTTCGTAGGCTTTGATTACTATGATGAAGGTATAGTAACTGCTATAGGCAAGCAACCAATAGTGGTGATGGATTGGGTAGATGCCCTGCCATTAAAGAAATATATAGGCGAGCATATTCATGAAAGTTCTGTTATCAGTGTTTTAGCAGATACATTTATGACAATGGTAAAAGACTTGCATCGTAACCATTTCTCTCATGGAGATCTACAACATGGAAATATTATGGTGAAGAATGATGGAAGTATCATTCTTGTGGATTATGATTCTATGTATGTCCCATCTTTGCAAGGGATGAAAGATGAGATAAAGGGGCTTGTTGGCTATCAACATAATGCTCGTTGGAATAATGAATTTCTTTCGGAAAAGGCTGATTATTTTTCTGAATTGGTGATATATCTGAGTTTAAGAGCTTTTGCTTTGTTCCCGTCTCTTTGGGATGATTTGCGTATTGAAGATACTGAAACTATGCTTTTTTCCAAAGAAGATATAGATAATCCATCAAAATCTATGGTGATAGAAATACTAAAATCTAATAGTACATTGGTGCCAATGGTAAATAGATTGATAGAGTTTATCGGAAAGACAAGCATTGATGAATTGTTGCCATTAGAACAAGTCTTGAAAAGTGAAGCAGAAGGAATTTCCTCAAAATGGGCTTCGGGAAATGGTTACAAGCAGAAAAAAGCAAAAGTGACAGAATCATCTATGATATATAGTAAATGGGGAAGTGGCAATGGGTACATTAAGGCTGAGGTAAATCAGAAGAAAATGGCTAAATTGTCTGATAACATTTCTAATAAATTTAAAAGATCTGAATAATGCCTACATTACCAAGTATAAGAACATCAATAGAGAATAACCAATCTTTGGTTATTGATTCTTTTGCCCGACAAGGTATCTTCCGAAGGGACAAGAGAGGGCGACTTGTAGCATATACAGGTGGCTTTTCTGTTGTTTATCCTTTTGAGTATAATAATGAGGTGTGGGCTTTTCGTTGTTGGCATGCGGATTTGGGCAATTTGAGAGGACATTTTTTGACACTCTCTTCTGCTTTATCTAAGTTGAATCTTCCATATTTCTGTAGCTTTACATATGTTGATGAAGGTTGTAGCAGCTCCCCAAAGTGGACACAAAAAATGATTATTAATTATTTATATTTTT